>Ga0247760_1001267_pt1 | contig 24111 bp, 28 predicted proteins | sample UWRJL171409R4_FD_179936 | JGI IMG/M metagenome (GOLD analysis project Ga0247760, IMG submission 179936) | Plant litter microbial communities from Arlington Agricultural Research Station in Wisconsin, United States - UWRJ-L171-409R-4 | ecosystem: Environmental > Terrestrial > Plant litter >... | reverse complement strand
CCAATCAGAGCGCATATCAGACTCAGCTTCAGCCACATGCGCTAGCCTCGACTGCCCACAAGGTGCGGCCGAGCGCCCAGGCTCCAGCTCCAGGATGGATACCAATATTTTTTTCCCGACTTCGCGAGCTCCAACGTCCAACCCCAAGGCTCGGCGGATCCGAAACAAATCTCCAACCTTGACCAGCCGTTTTCACCTTAGCAAAGCCGCGCAGGCTTCTGCGCACCAGTTGCAGTCATGGCGACAACTTCAAATATGTTTCTGTACTCATTGACGATCCAACCACCCACCAACGTCTCACAAGCGCTGCTGGGGCAGTTTTCGGGGACGAAAGAACAGCAAATTATCACGGCTTCCGGACCACGTCTTACTCTCCTCCAACCCGACCCCAGACAGGGAAAAGTGAACACCATTCTGTCTCACGATATCTTTGGTATCATTCGTGCGATCTCTTCTTTCCGTCTTGCCGGAAGCCACAAAGGTGAGTAGCGCTGCTGAAACCCTCCTCCCCTTTCTAGGACAGTTAGTGATACTGGATCCGGCCCTCAGCTCCGTCGGAATGTGCCTCAGCGGGCACCTCGACATCGCGTTCATGGGTCGCTCTGGGGGTGTGGTACTTGGTGTGAACTGTGCTAAAACTCGTTGGTTCCAGACTACATAATTCTCGCCACGGATTCGGGTCGCATTGCCATTGTCGAGTACATGCCGAAGACAAACAAGTTTCAACGGATCCATCTCGAAACGTTTGGCAAGTCGGGCGTACGACGCGTCATCCCCGGACAGTTCCTCGCTGCCGATCCAAGAGGCAGGGCTTGTCTCATCGCGTCGGTCGAGAAGAACAAGCTAGTTTATGTTCTGAACCGCAACTCGCAGGCAGAGCTCACCATTTCATCGCCTCTCGAAGCACACAAACACGGCGTGCTTGTCTTGTCGCTTGTGGCACTGGATGTTGGTTATGCCAATCCTGTCTTCGCGGCTTTGGAGATTGATTACTCTGAAGCGGATCAAGATCCAACCGGCCAGGCTCGTGAGGAGACAGAAACCCAACTCGTTTACTATGAGCTAGACTTGGGTTTGAACCATGTGGTACGAAAGTGGTCTGAAATGGTAGATACGACCGCGTCGCTCCTTTTCCAGGTCCCTGGTGGGAACGACGGCCCCAGCGGAGTTTTGGTTTGTGGCGAGGAGAGCGTCACGTACCGCCACTCCAACCAGGAAGCTTTCAGGGTTCCGATTCCCAGAAGGCGTGGCGCGACTGAAGACCCTCAGAGGAGGCGGGTTATCGTTGCGGGCGTGATGCACAAACTCAAGGGGAGCGCCGGTGCATTCTTCTTCCTGCTTCAAACTGAGGACGGCGATCTCTTCAAGGTCACTCTTGACATGCTCGAGGACAGTGATGGCAATCCTACGGGCGAAGTCAAGCGACTCAAGATCAAGTACTTTGACACAATTCCTGTTGCAACCAGCCTATGCATCTTGAAAAGCGGCTTCTTGTTTGCAGCATCCGAGTTCGGCAACCATCATTTCTACCAGTTTGAGAAGCTTGGAGATGACGATGAAGAGCTTGAGTTTGCAAGCGATGACTTTCCAGCAGATCCAAAGGCCGCGTACAACCCAGTATACTTTTACCCCCGGGCACTGGAGAATTTGGCCTTGGTTGAGAGCATTGATTCCATGAGCCCCCAGGTGGATTGCAAAGTTGCAAACCTGACCGGCGATGATGCGCCGCAAATCTACTCCATCTGCGGAAGCGGGGCCAGAAGCACGTTCCGGATGCTCAAACATGGACTCGAAGTGTCCGAAATTGTCGCCTCGGAGCTCCCTGGCACGCCATCAGCTGTGTGGACCACCAAGCTCACCAAGTACGACGAGTTTGATGCGTATATCGTCCTCTCCTTCACCAATGCCACCTTAGTTTTGAGGATCGGAGAGACGGTCGAAGAGGTTAGCGACAGCGGTTTCCTCACCACCGTGCCAACTTTGGCTGTTCAGCAGTTGGGCGAAGATGGCCTGATTCAGGTCCATCCCAAGGGCATCAGACACATTGTGCAAGGCCGCGTCAATGAATGGCCAGCGCCTCAACACAGATCGATTGTGGCGGCGACGGCCAACGAGAATCAGGTTGTGATTGCCCTCAGCTCTGGCGAGATTGTCTATTTCGAGATGGACGGTGACGGCTCACTAGCTGAATATGACGAGAAGAAGGAAATGTCCGGGACTGTTACCTGTTTGAGCCTGGGCAAGGTACCGGAAGGTCTCAGAAGAAGTTCCTTCTTGGCGGTAGGATGCGATGATTGCACGGTGCGCATTCTTAGCCTGGACCCTGAGTCAACGCTGGACATGAAGTCGATTCAGGCTCTTACTGCCGCCCCATCAGCACTTTCCATCATGGCAATGGAGGATTCATTTGGTGGTACAACTCTGTACCTTCATATTGGACTCCACTCAGGTGTCTATCTTCGGACCGTCCTCGACGAGGTCACCGGTGAACTGACCGACACGCGTCAAAAGTTTCTCGGCCCCAAACCTACGAAGCTTTTCCAAGTTTTGGTGCAGAACCAGCCTTGTATCTTGTCTCTCAGCTCCAGACCTTGGTTGGGCTACATTGACCCACTGACTAAAGGGTTCATGATGACTCCCCTGAGCTACAATGAACTTGAGTATGGTTGGAACTTCAGCAGCGAACAATGTCTGGAAGGCATGGTTGGGATCCATGCCAATTACCTCAGGTATGTCCTTCCCTTGTTGCTCAATTTTTTTTCTGGGCTGGATGATGCGAAATGGGATTCCCGATGCCTTTTGGCCATGTGGCTTGACATGCTTGAAAGCATATCAATTGTTCCTTCTGACAAAGCTTATTCTACACCGCAAGGTTTTCACTCTTGAAATGCCGGTCGGACTTTTGCTAATCTAGCTGTCTACAGGTCAGTCTCTTCCACGATCAGGCGGCCTTTCCAAGTTTCATGATGAGAAATGGGATACCCGATGCCCTGTGGCCATGAGGTTGATATAAGCTTGAAAGCATATCAATTGTTCCTTCTGAAAATGCTTCTTTTCTGTTCTATTATCTGCCCACTCCTCTTCGCCGTAAATACTGACTTGGGCTTAGGATTTTCACTGTCGAGAAACTTGGAGATAATCTGATCCAAAAGTCGATACCCCTAACTTACACGCCTAAACGTCTTGTGAAGCATCCAGACCAGCCGTATTTCTACACGATCGAGTCCGACAACAATACTCTCCCCCCCGAACTCCGGGCACAGTTACTTGCTCAACCCGATGCAGTCAACGGGGATACGAGGGTGCTGCCGCCAGAAGACTTTGGCTACCCGCGAGCCAAAGGGCGATGGGCGTCCTGCATTAGTGTCGTCAATCCGACCAGTGAGGAACCAGGTGTTTTGACCAAAATCGATCTGGATGGCAATGAGGCGGCTGTCAGTGCGGCAGTTGTCTCATTCGCAAGCCAGGAAGGCGAGAGTTTTCTAGTTGTAGGAACTGGCAAAGATATGGTTCTCAACCCCAGGCAATTTTCCGAGGGGTACATTCACGTTTATCGGTTCCACGAGGACGGCAGAGACCTTGAATTCATCCACAAGACTAAGGTTGAGGAGCCACCAATGGCCCTGATTCCTTTCCAGGGCCGTCTCTTAGCTGGCCTCGGCAAAACACTTCGAATATATGACCTTGGTCTGAGACAACTTCTCAGAAAAGCCCAGGCAGACGTAGCTCCACAGCTCATCGTCTCGCTTCAGACCCAGGGAAGCCGTATTGTTGTCGGCGATGTTCAGCAAGGGATCACCCTAGTAGTCTATAAGCCTGAGACAAATCGCCTTCTCTCTTTCGCTGATGACACTAACAACCGGTGGATTACGTGCACGACCATGGTCGATTACGAGTCTGTCGCTGGAGGAGACAAGTTTGGCAATGTCTGGATCTTGAGGTGTCCAGAAAAGGCCAGCGCCGAGGCTGATGAGCCTGGGTCCGAAGTTCATCTCACGCACGCCCGGGAATACCTCCACGGTACGCCCAACCGTCTCGGTCTCATGGCTCATTTCTACACCCAAGATCTCCCCACCAGCATCTGCAAAACAAACCTGGTGGTAGGCGGGCAGGACGTCCTGCTGTGGGGCGGCATTCAGGGAACAATCGGTGTCCTCATTCCCTTTGTGAGCCGAGAAGACGTCGACTTTTTCCAGAGTCTCGAGAATCATATGAAGAGCGAGGACCCTCCGCTCGCTGGGCGCGACCACCTTATTTACCGAGGTTACTACACGCCAGTCAAGGGGGTGATTGATGGCGACCTCTGTGAGAGGTTCAGTCTGCTGCCGAACGACAAGAAACAGATGATCGCTGGCGAGCTCGACCGTTCAGTCCGGGAGATTGAACGGAAGATTTCAGTATGTTGTTTTCGCTCCTTCTTGGGTGGTATTGGCCAACTGATCTGTTCCACAGGATATCCGAACACGTTCTGCTTTCTAGCGAGGACAGTCTATTCTTCCTTCCCTACGGGCCCGAGGAATTTTACAGCTGTATTATACACCATTTAGAGCACAGCGGGTGCTCCTACGTTACATGGCGGTTGGCGTTATACCAAGGCACGCATGGATATGCGGTTTGCGGCACCGTCTTATGATGGTTTGGCGGGCAGAACTCGCGGAGATGTGAAGTCAAAAAAAACAGATATTACAGTCCCAGCCCCTGAAAATAGTGACCCCTTCAGTGTTGGCCGGCCCACGTCTCATGGTCGAGCCTAGCGCGGCCCTCTCTTTGAAAAGGCCCGACTCCCCTCAGGGGGGGGGGGCCTTCCTCCAGCGGAGAAGAAGCGGCCTATCAGCAGCGATTTTCCAATCCCACTGCCCGCAGAAATGGACGTCATCACCTGGTCGGGGGTTCTCCTTCTCCCACGCCTCGTCAGCAAAGTAAGATTCTACTGCCTCGTTCAGATCATAGACCGCCTGCTCGAGATAGAACACGGCAATGTCATAGTTAGCCACTTTACACGTTACCATCCACCGCCGGATCTTGGCCTTGCGCACTTCCTCCTCTTCGCCCTCGACAGGCCGCGGCGAAAGGCTCACGCCGCCCTTGTAGAACCCGCCTGGGATCAGGATGGTCCGTCGTCCTGCCAGCAAATGGTCGCTGCCGAGGTTGTTCGCCCGCCGCAGCTCCGCGACCGGGACGCCGTACCGGAGGGAGAGAGAGGGAATGGTATCGTGCTCATGGTTGAGGAAGTGGAGCGTGTCTTGGGCAGGTGCCGACGGGTACGCGGATATTGACGCCGATGATGTGGAGGCGGAGTTGCTAGAGAGATGAGACGCGAGAGCTGCCTTTTCCGGGTTGGACGAGGAGGTATCCGTGTTGTGAGGAGGCGGCTGCGGGGTGGCATTGGCGTCAACCTTTGCGTCGGGAGTGGTGGCAGGAATGGAAATGGGAATGGGGAAGGCCAAGGGAAGAGCAGCTCTGGACAAGGGTGTGTATGGTGGCGGTGGGGGGGCCGAGGCTGCGGGGCTGCAGGTTGGCCTGTTCACACCGGGGTTGACATTGGCGGTGACGAGAAGGGTATCGCCGTCACTCTCGGGCATTGCGGTCGAGCCATGGGCGTTGGTCTGCCCAATTTGCGCGGCCTGCGCGGCCTGGTACGAGGGCGGCGGGTTGACGGAACACCCCTGTGGGATGGGAAAGAGGGACGGGGAGGAGGATGATAACCGGGATGAGATCTGACAGTAAGGGCAGTAGAAACTGAACCGGGAGTTTTTCTGCCGTTATGGGTTAGGTCAGTGAGCTTTTTGTTCTTTTCAAATTTCTTTTTCCGTATAGGATCTGTTCCGTCTTGTTCAAGCGACGAAGGAGGAGATTCGTTGACCAAAAGACGAAAAAGGAACTTGCATGTATACAGTGGCCACATATCACGCGTGTGCAACAATCCAGGCGGCGGTTCGAAGGCAGTAGCTTCTCGGCTTCGGACAGTTGCGGGATGACGGCTAGGAGTGTCGCACAAGTGCAACACGCGTCCATAGTTTCGATTAGTAGATAGGCAAGGAGCTGGATACAAGGCTGTGTTTCGAGGGGGAGCCAGTTGTGATGGCCCAGAGGCGACTTATGACCCAACGGGTGGTGCAATTAAATCCATGACATGGTGTAAGTGGCGGTTTTACCCAGAATCTCCTCTCCACTGAACCTTGAACGCTACGCGTGCCGGGTGGGGGTTATCGATAAGCCCTTGAACAGTTCGGGAAAACAAGGACTGAATTCACCACTTCGAGGCGGGAAAGCTCCGAGCTCACCCTGGTGTGCCCCACTGCAGTGGGTGAACCCCGCATTGTGCTCTTACGTTGCTTTTTCTTCGTCGACTTCGAACCCTTCACCGATGAAGAGGCAAAACACACTAAGGCAGGTTCATTAAAAAGGAGGCTTGAGAAGACAGGCCAAGACGACTACTAAGGGGGATCTTAGTGTGAAACATTGGGAAAAGACTGTGACCGCCACGTCTAGAGAAGAGTCCGAACTCACTACTCTAAAGGGTGGATGCGCAGAAATGGACACCGCTCTCGAGAAACCAAAGAGGCCCCAGAGGAGGAAACGAGGCGGTCGGCAAGTGTGCTGCACGCAGCGTCCAATGGAATTGGGCTCCATTATCGCGGTCCAACGCTGACAAGCTGGAATTGGATCTGGGAGGGTCAGAATGGCCTAGCTGCGCACGAGTCGTCCCAGAAAGGGGCCCGAATGGGGAGGGGGGGAAGAGGCAGACCACGTTAGTCCATCTGCCAGATCGGAAGGACAGTGCAAGAACACGCTAAAGAATTGACGGCACCCGCCTGGGCGAATCGGCGCTTTGATTTGGCCTGCAGCTTATGGTCCCCAGCGTCCACTGGAAGGCCCGACAGCGCAGACCTGCGCGCCTGCAGCAGAGGCTAAAGCAGGGTACGGCTTAAGACGGCTTGGTGCACTGGAAGTCCCATCCCATCAGTTGCATGGCCAGCCACGAGGCGGTCGGGGCGAATCACCAGCTGCCGCTGCCTCTTCGTTCCCTCCCATCATCTGCACATTGCTCGGGCTGCCAGGACGACACCGTGGTCAAGGCAGGTCCGCTTTCTCCACGACCTGGTCTCTCTTTCCATCGCAGCGTCTCGTCCGAGAGGGGGTAGTGGGGCCTCAGAATTCTAGCGAAGTGCACACATGGCTAGGCAACTTTGCTTCCACTGTGGTGGGGCCGCTCTGCTGGCTGCCGTCTCGTCGCGACTTTAAGGGGAGGAGCAGACAGGCAACAAAAATTATGCTTCTGCCCGCTACCCGCTGTCAGTATTCACTGCACCTGTCCGCTATCCGCTGCCTGCCACTTGCCCAGCTGCTCGGCATTCTTCTTTTCCTCGGGTTGTCTGCTTGAGGCCCCCTTCTGCCCGTCTTGCCCAGTTCTTTTAGTATTTGAGGGGTCCTGGCTTCCGGATTCAGCACTCGCCGCTGCTTCCCAAGATCGCAGCTGCCCGCTCGCTGCCAAGGGTGCACTGGAACCAAGACTTGAATATAAGCTGATAAGCGAGTTGCGATTCCGCGCAAACTCACCAAGAAAGCCCCAAGCCATGGCGGTAAGATATTCCCCATCACCCACTTCTGTCGGGTTCGACATGCCGGGATTGGCTAACATCTAGGCCCTCCACACTGGGGCCCGTTCTGCAGGTTTCGTATCCCCAGATCGTCCTGTTCGGCGACTCGCTGTTCCAGGGCGTTGTTGATGTTGTTGACGGCTTCTCGTTCCAGGCAGCGCTGCAAAGCCGTATGTGGTTCTCGTGCCCCCATCTGCTGCCTCGTTTGGCTCTTGTTGACATACTGTCCCGGGCCTACACCAGAATGCCTCCGCCGTCTTGACGTGGTCAACCGCGGTCTTTCTGGATACAACACATCCAATGCGCTCAAAGTACTGCCGGGCATCTTCCCCCCACCGGCCCCCGGCGGACCGAAGCTTGAATATCTGGTGCGTGTGCCCCCCCCCACCCTGGTCTGCCGGTACTTAGGGCCGTCAGCAACGGCCCGTGCTGCCTCGGCGGCTGTGGGCATTGCCGGACTGACACGTGCCACCAAACGCTCCAGTTCATCCTGTTTGGGGCCAACGATGCGTGTGTGCCGCTGCCCACCAACTTCCAGCACGTCCCGCTGGACAAATTCAAGGCCAATTTGACGCGCATCATCACCCATCCCAACATTGTGGCGCATAGGCCAAAGATTTTTCTCGTGACGCCACCCCCGCTCGATGAGATCCGGCTGACGGTGCTGGACCTGGCCAATGGCCACACCAAGGCCACGAGGCACACCAAGATTAGCGCGACATATTCGGAAGCTGTCCGCCAGGTAGCTAATGAGCAAGCTGTTACCCTTGTGGACCTCTGGAAGGCGCTGATGGACTCGGCCATAGCCAAAACGCCGGGTTTCAACCCCAAAGGCCCCGCCCTGGGTGACCCAGAGAGCGGCCAGCGTGGCTACCTCGAGCAGCTGCTGCCTGACGGGCTGCACATGAGTGCCGAAGCGTACCGCATCTTCTACGACATTGTGCGCCCACATGTCGGCCTGGAGTGGCATTGCAAGCCCGAAGAGGAGAGATTTGGGTGGGTGCTTCCTGAGTGGCGCTCAGCGCCCTGGCTTGACGAAGACACCTATCTGGCTGGCCCGGTCCAGAACCGAGACTGAGTGAAAGACCGACAATGGAAGGTGCTTGGCTGGATGACTAGGTGGCATTCTGATTTTTTGTTCTGCGTTTGTGTCGGGTGGGGAGGTACGAATGAAGTACCGCATGGCAATCACCACAGGCTGGGTGAGGTACCTCTGCATCAGCCGTAATTGTGCCGCCAGAAGTACATTACTAAGGTGTTGATTTGTAGCCCAAAGTTGTGTTTTTTTGAAGGCGTTGACGGGTGGCATGATAAGAAAATTTAACAGATAAAAGACGAAAACCGTGTTTCAATTTCCAGTAACACGATGTTTGCACGCGCCAAAAGGACATGGTTGCAAAAAGTGTTCTGTGTAGAAACACGAGGAAACTGTGCTGGAGTCCTCCCTCTTCCGAGGTTGCTTCCCAAGCGGCACAAGGTCGAGAATCAGGCATGCTTAGTCATGTGAAGCGCCCTTGAGCACCTCCTCTGTAGTTCTAATTGTTAGTGGGCAAACCCTGGAGCTTGGGCCGTTGTGCCAGCTTCACCTACCATTCACACGAGTGCTCTTATGAAGGGAAGAAACCCCTCTCAGAATCGGCTACCCATCTTTGCAGTGCCCCATCATAGTACTCAAACTAGTAAGCAACATCAATCGGTCCGCACTTGATTGCGTAAGAAAGGCACTTCAAGATGAACAACCCGAACCGCTGCTGCAGGTTCTCCCCAGAGCGGATGGAAAGCCCTCGAACTCATATCATTAGCCACATCCAGGTTCTGTCCGGATTTCAATGCAAGCCTCTCTGCATTTTTCCTGTTTATATCTAATAAACCATCATCCAAATGGAAAACTGGAACTGATCCCGACCTCCCTACAGTCAGGATCTGGAGAGTCAATCACACCCCGTGATAGAATGTATTCTGTTTGTTTGTCAGGGCAGGGCCAATACCCAACCAGATTAATGCAAGAATCTTCCCTACCTAGCCAGTTCAAAAGTCGCGGGATTCGGTCTTTTGGCCTGTTGAAACCCTGCCGTGCGCCAATAGTTAGAACAGAAACTCACTTATCGACGCGTGGTCAGGGCATCCCAGGATCCTGCTCTAACAGGCAGGCCCTCACACGTGCACAGCAGTTGCCGTGAACTTGGCAGCGCGGTAACTAACAAACAACATGAGTTCCGCGCTTCAAACACCAAATCGGAGGCAAGCGATTGGAGGTTGACCAACCAAACCTGCGAAACAAAGCTCTCCGTCGCCGCAACCCTCGACTTATTTTGGGGGGCACATATCAACCAGAACCGTATTCACTCCGCTTCTATCATCCACAGCAACACAGAAACTTCATTCTCGGCGACACAGCCACACGCGGCACAGGATCATAATTGACTGAATTTCTCCATTATCCATTCTCCCTGCCTTCGACCCACGATCTGTTCTTCAACATCAGCAGCCGAGTTAACCAGGCAGCGACACGCTTTCCGTTTCGAAACAGGAATCCGTCATTTATTCCCATATTGTCCATTGATTTGGCCGTAGTCAATCGGACACTCGGCGATTCAACCCCGCTTGCCATCGCCTCCGAACGACCCCAACCGCACGTCTCTCCCTGTCTTCAATCTTCGAGCATTTTCCTACGAGCTTGAGGCTGGCAGCAAACCTGAGACGCGCTGCGGCGCTGGCACTCCCCTCGCAACCAGAAATCAAGAAGCTCGGACGATCCAAGACCAATTTTCACTCCGAAGGTTCCCCCGTACGTCCCTCAACCTCGACACCTCCCGACGCATCGTGTGGGCTGCTCCAGTCGTTCGCTGCCTCTACCCACTGTCGGAAACTAGCGACTGCTAGAGCGACCTCGCGGACAGGTCTCGCTCAGGCGAGCGATGTGGGGGGTGGTGGACCTTGAGGTTCAAGCATTTCCAAGATACAGGTCGAACACTGAACCGTTCTTGGGGTTACACGACAACTTGTCTTCTCACCTCCGCGAATACATGAGAAGCCTTATCCTCACCGCTCGCTGATACTTCTTTCCGATCCCTCGCCGCCCCCCCGACCGCCTTTTCGGCCGACTTTGTCCACAAGAACTCGGTCAACCCTTCGGCTTTGCGTTTGGGTATGGATCCGCGCTTCATCGTCACCCGAGAAGAATTCCACGATGTACAGATGGACTTGAAGCGCGTCCACTCCATCCAGCAGCAACAATCGGAAAGGATACGGCTATTGGAGAAACGGCAGGCTGATGATGCTGCGCTGAAATCGGTGTGGAACTCACCCTTCCCGAGTGTCCTAGGCGGAACACCCCAACACGGTACGGTCAAGTTTCCTCTGCAGTCTACGCCGTATCCCCCCTGGCTGACGTACCGCTAGGTCCCGTTCACATCGCCCAGAATGAGGTGTTCGCTGACGATCTTGACGAGAGCCATAACCTCCTTGGGTCGCTGCAGCTAGAAGCCGAGGACGAGCCTATGCGGAGAGGAGCTGCTTCAAGAGCCAACAGCGTCCGATTTGATGAGAGCGCGCTCCACGGCGCGAATTGGACTGGTCAAGGTGGACGACACTCTGGTGAATTCGGTCCAATCCGGCCGAGCAGCGGCATGGGAGGTCATCAGATGATGGAGCGCTCCCTATCACACAAGTCTGATGGGAGACACAGTTCGGCAGGGCATTCAGTTCACTCGATGCACTCGGGCCTGTCCGGCCGTACTAGTAGTCTAGGACTCGATACCAACTTCATCATTGGTGCCCACGACGACGACTCACCGCTCGACATTCCTGAGCCCCCACCGGGGTTGTATGTCATGTTGTCTGCTCCGTCCATCATTCGCTGTTGGTTGACTGATAACTTCACATCCAACAGCTTACTGTACGCTGTCGTCTGCACCGGGTCACAGAAGTCGACGGTAGAGTATTCACTCCTCAAAGATCTGAACCTGTTGAGTAGGATTCATCGAGAGCTAGATGGTGTTCACAGAATCCAACTTCCTGTCTTTCTGGCAGAGGCCAGGGTTGTACAGTCGAATTCGCGGTCTGCCAGTCCAGCTCCACAGCTCCCGAACATCACTTGCTCCTTTGAGGTGACGGGATCGGAGCGCCAGGAGCCACCGAACTCGTCGAACACCATTCGGCTCTTCATCGGTAGCCACACTTTGCGTTTGCATAGCGCCGACATTCTCTTGTCGCAGAATTCCATGACCCTGTACGGAAATGATCGCGATAAGCTTTCGGTTCCGTTTGTGCGTCCGGAAGACGATGCCGTCTTCAAATATCTTGCAACAGCTCATATCATGCCGGAAAAGCCCAAGCTCAACGCTGCGGCGCCGGAGTTTGTGTCAGGTGACAAGGCGGTCAATATCTTGGCCCCACCACCAGAGGCTCCAGCATCCCAGGAAATCAACCCTGCAGAGCATGGCTCTGACAGGGGACTCTTGTCGCGGACGGGGCAGTCAGGTGATGCGGGTGAGGCCTGCGCCAAGAGCAGTGCATCAGAGAGCGGTGGAGAAAATGAGAAGCTGCAGCTAGAAGCTGCAGCAGCCGAGATGGGCAGTGGCGCCAAGGACGGCGGAGGGCAGGTGGACAACGTACGTCGAGAGCCCAGTGCTGTTATCAGAACGCCCTGGCGTCAAACAGCATTGGGTTCCGGGTCGGACAGCGGGCCCCGTGAAAACACGCCTCTTAGCGGTTACCAGCCAGCTACGAGAATTCGAAGCATGAAGGTTTTGCGGCCCACCAAGTCGAGTAATTCGTCAGCCAAGACGGGCGCAGCTTATGAGCCAGCACCAGCAACGCGCTCCAGCAGCGAGCTCCGGCGTAAGGGCTTGGGCGAGAACCAAGCGTCTAGCAACAGCAGTGTCAGCAGCTGGGGCAATCCGAAGCGCGCCCTGGGCACCAGCTTGAGTAACAACACGAGCGGCGCCATTGGCGGTTTCGGGGGTGTGGGCGATGGCCGGCTGCAGTCCCCAGCTCACGAGACGGGGAAGTCGTCTGCGGTGCCAAGAACGGCCAACAACCCGTTGGGAAGCGCATCTGCATTCTCATGGATAGCATCAAAGCCAGAGGCACCTGCCACTACAGCCGAGTAAGACGAGCTGTGACTGATTTTGTCGGATTGACATAACAACTCTGCGCCAGCTACCTTTGACTGGCGCAGGTTCAAAAAGAAAGAAAGAAAGAAACAAAAGCGAATAAAAACAAATACCATGAAAGGTAGTAGTGTCCATGTTTCATGCATGACCGTATATGTATCATACTGGAACGTCCCGTGTCCGCCTCCTAAATCTTTGATGCAGGCCCCAGAAGCGCCTGCAGCGACGCCTTGGAATCTCCCGCCGTTTCCTTGACCAGCTTGACAATAGACCGGAACTCCTCAATCCCTGCATCCCCAATGCACTCATAGATCCAACTCTCGCTCGTCGTCACCACCGCCCCGGCCGCCGTCAGCCGCGCCAGCGCCACTGGCACCTCATGACGACTACTGCTACTCACCCCGTCCGCAATAACATACACCTTGTGTCCCGCCGCCAGCAAATCCAGCGCCGTTTGTGTAACGCAGATATGCGACTCGATCCCAAGAATAGCCACCTCCGCCGGCTTGATACTCCCTTCAAAATGCGAGGAAATCTGCGGGATCCACATGCTAAAGCGGGTCTTGTCGGCGTCAACCCGCGCGTCTTTGATCAAAGGGAGCAGCTCTGGGACGGTGTTACCGAGGCGGGAGCGGTTTTGTGTGGTCACATAGATGGGGATGGAGAGGATGGTGGCCGCACGGAGAAGTTTGGAGGCGGTGGAGATGACGGCATCAATGGAGGAGATGGTGGGAGTGAAGGCCGTTTGGATATCGCATACGCTGGGCGGGGGGTTAGGGATTTGGGGTGGAATGGGGAGCGGGGGACGTACAAGATGGCGGGATTGGCTTGTAAGTGAGGGTTATTAGAGTGATATCAAGGTATGTGGGACAGGTGGGAGACGAGACGAGGGGAGGGGGTGGACATGAGTGAGAAAGGGGCCAGACGCAAGCCCGATAGGCCAACAAGCAAAGGGAAAACACCACGCACCAAAGCGTCGCTGAGGTAGAGGAGCCATCCTGATGAGATGCACAACACTCTGCTGAATTTTGCTCTGAATAAATCCTACGAGGAATGTTAGTATGAGCCTTCCTCATCCTAAAGCGTGATTATGAAAACTCACCCGTTGGTATTCGAAAGAGGGTCGTAAACTGAGACAGAATCCGGATCAGGTAGCGTATCTTCACTTGCAAGACCAGGTTCTAGTCAAAGGGCACATGTAAGCCGGGGATCAGTATAAAAGAAGAGGTTCCAGGATGTCAAAAGAAAGGAATGGTTTCCAATGGTCTGGAGGACGGCAATGGGCACCCGAGGGGGGGACGGAGTGCGGGGTAAAGATCAGCATGTTTCTGCTCCATTCAGCGGCATTTGGAGGGGGATAGGTACGGGACGAATGTCTGTCCAAACCACGAGATAGGGACAGGAATACACTTCTCCCAGTGTATTGGATGCCTCCGTAAAAACAAGACGCTAAGAACCCGACTCCTGAGGATTCCGAGCCGGTAGATTTGCAGGTCATTAGATTTGAAGCACCATTGCATTGAATTTTTTTTTTTGATGTTTTTCAGGGGAAAAAAGGGGAAGACGGCTCAGGATGACATCATGAAGAACATTCTTGCATTCGTGCTAGGCCTGCTCGCCTACGATACTGACAGCACCTGAAGGGCAGAGTGCACGAGTTTCAGCCCATATGTACGCTGTCATGACGCTGCTGCTCAATCGAGCTCAGAACTTTGTCGCACAATATAGGCTGACAACTCGGCGCTCTTTTCCCAGCTAAAGTCATCCCTCGCTGAGGCATCGCGGATTTTGGCCAGCTCATCTAGAAAAGCTGGAACAAAAGTTCCTGGCCCACGAACTTCGGGCCTCTCTGCTGCAAGCTCTGCCGCAATCTCAAAGTGCAGCATAGCACCAAGTACGGCGCCAACCACGTCTCGACCTCCCCATCCAACCGCTACAGCTGCCGAGATGGCGGTGCCGAGTGAGCATCCCATGCCCGTGACCTCGCTGAGGTATCCATGGCCGTTCCGCACAATGTACACCTTATCTCCATTGGTAACATAATCCTCCCTCCCCGTCATGACAACGACGCACTGCTCGCGCTGTGCAAGCCGCATAACAAGAGTTGCCTTCTGGGCCATGTTGAGGGTGTTGGAACTGTCGACGCCTCGTTGTTGCGTCTCGCCATCTTCGCCAAAGGTGGCCCTGATCTCACCTTCATTTCCCTTGATCACATCCACACGGCCAGCTGTCAGAATCGTCTTGACAGCATTGCGGCGAAGTGCCGACGCGCCAGCCCTGTTGTTGAACCGCCATCAGCGTGTGCAACCTCGAACCAGTTTAGCAACGACGTACCCGACTGGATCAAACACAACTGGTCTGCCGGCTGCGTTATAAGCTCTCAAAGCCTTGACGTAGTTTTCCAGTCCGTCTGGTGTGACAGTTCCCATGTTTATGACCAGGGCTCCTCCTAGAGCAGCTAGGTCGGCCGCCTCCCCGGCGTTGCCTGACATGATGGGCGATGCCCCAACCGCCAGAGCTACATTGGCTGCGATGTTTTGAACTACTAGGTTGGTCATGTTGTGAGAAATGGGCTTGTTGCTGACGACAGTCCGCACCAAGTCACCGTAAAAGGGGCAAAAAGGCGGCTCTGAAGGAGGCCGCAACGAGTCAACAAGATTTCTGAGCTCCCGTGCGGCATTGGTTGGCTCTGGGCTAGCCATGACGGCGCTGACCACGGCAATGCCACTTAGTTGAGGACATTTAGCCAGAATCTCGGCAGTGTTGGACTGGTCAATGCCGCCGATGCATACGGTGGGAATCTTGTAGCCGGCCCGGACCAGACCGGCGAGAATAACACTCACGCCCTCGGGACCGATGATGCTTTTGGTATCCGTTTTGCTGTCGGAACGGTCAGTGCTTGGTTGGGCGGCAAGGAGCAGAAGCAAAGTCAACTCACGTCGATGTGGCAAAGACAGTTCCAATCCCGAGGTAGTCGGCACCGTCCTGACAAGCACGCAGAGCCTCCTCTTCCGAGCTCACCGTCACCCCAATGATGGCGTCAGGCCCGAGGAGACGACGGGCTGTCCCCACGTCCATGTCATCCTGGCCAATATGGACCCCATCGCACTGGACAGCAAGGGCAACATCGACTCGATCATTGATGAGGAGGGGGATGCCGTTTTGATGCGCAATGTAGCGAAGTGCTTTAGCCCGCTTGATAAAATCCGCCGTCGACAGTGACTTTTCTCGCAGCTGGACAATTCTCGCGCCGCCGTGAATAGCCTGCTTCACAACATCGCTGAAGTCGCGACCCTGTAGGATGGCTGGTCTCGAGTCCGTCACCAGGTATAGCGAGTAATCGACTACGGGCTTCATTTTTCTCGCGTGTGCCAATGCAAAAACCGGCTCGAGTGGGTGTCAATTTGGCGGCCAAATATGCGAGTCTGCGACCTGTCTGCGGGGCTTCTTCTACTAGTACGTCACTGAGAGATTTATTATTCTCGTCTTTGCAGCTTATGGCTTCCCCTTTTACCTCGGACGTGACGGTAAAAAAATTACAACATGTCACTTTCCCGAGAGAGATAAAAAAAGTTACGGGAACTCCCCTCTCTCAGCTCTTTCACTGCCCCCATCTCATGTCCCTACCAAACAGAACCGGCTGATCTTAAGCTAGTGCTTCCGCCTGCGGAATGATAAATGTCACGATCCCTCTTCCCGGAACTGTTCCCGTCACCGTGCCATCAGCAGCAAGCGATGCAGTCGTCTTTTCGCAATTGTGCGTGTTGTCAGAAACATAGGCATCCACGGCAGCCGCAGTCCCCCCCGAGATCTTGATGCTGAGATTGGTCGCCGAGTTGCCCGTTGCAATGGCAATGACGGTGATGGCGCCACTTGTGTTTTTAAAAGCAGCAACGCGCACGCCGCTCGGCGAGTTAGCCCCCACGCGGACAGCACCTGGGCGGACATAGCGGCTCCAGTTGGCAAAGGCCCACAAACGTTTGGCTACCTCGTAGGTGTTGGTGCGGTTGTCGACCCGGATGAGCTTCTCATTGGTGTTTGGCTGGGGCCACTGTACCCCCTCCCACCAAAGATAACCCCCGACACCGTTGTTCACCACGGCCGAGTATATGTTGTTTGCCCAAGTCAGCCCATCGCCAGCTCCGCCGTTGGAATACCACGCCGTGCTCCACTGTCCATTCAAGTCGCACTGTTCAGACAACCAGACCGGGACCTTCGTGTTCATGGGGCTTGATGCACCACTCGAATAGCTGTGCGACGTCACAGCCTTGAGATTCCCCTCGAGGCCTGCATTCTTGATGGCGTTGAGCATGCTGATCTGGTTTCCCCAGCCCATGGATTCGCAGCAGTTGATGCCCGCCTCGGTCAGGTTGTTAGCCTGGAGCGTCGCTGCCAGAATCTTGATGAAGTCTGCCGCTTGGTTGCCGTTGGACTGCATGCTTGCATAGCTGGCAGTATAGTCAGGCTCATTGAGGAACCCCAGGTGTGTCACCGTGACACCAGCCTCTTGATAGAACTTGACATATGCTGCGAGGTAGTTTGCATAGGCTTGCCGCCAATCACCCGATGAGCAGGTTGCTCCGGGCACGCCGCAGAGAGAGCCGCCATTGGTGTCGCGGCCGTTCGTCTTCATGTAACCCGGAGCACTCCATGCGTCTGTCAGTTTCAAGTCAGCTATCAGCTCTTTCTTCTGGTAACAGGCGCCTCAAACTCACTCCCGTACACTTGCTTCAGACCATAATCCTCCACGCCGCGCTGTGTCACCCACAACTGTCCGCTGTCTTTGCCATCCCACTCATAGATGGGCGTCGCCGTCGGACCTCCGGGATTTCTGGGCGCGAATGTGTTCATATAGTCCGAGTTGCTGTTGGGCGTGGACCCGATCCCGTTGCGGATGATACTGAACCCAGCACCGGTTGTCCGGTTGAAGAGCAAGTCGAGAAGCTCACGTTGCTTCTGCTTATCGGACATGTTTGTGATCAAGTTTGCCCTCTGGAAAGCCAGGCTGAAACCAAATCCATCCATGGTCTGGTATGTCTTGGAGAGGTCGACAGTCACTGTCGCTCCGGCCTGGCGCGGTCCAACGTGGACCGCGCCGGCACGGTACACGGCTGCCGCCGCGGCCGCCGCGAAGAAGACGGACTCATTAATACGGAGTTTCATGGCCACTCACTCGCTTTTGACACTCGGAGACGAACAAAAAAGTTCCAGCTGCAAAATGGGCGACTGTCACCCAGAAAGCGTCCTCAATTCAAGGGGAAAATGCCACTGCTCCCTCCTTATACACAAAAAGGCCCTATCTCATCGACAATAACCCATCATCCTCTCCGCAATCAAGGCTGTAGCACCAAGGCCTGCCTTCCCCTCGCCCCCCGGCAAAGACCATCAATTATGGCCGATATCAAGAAGGAGGGTGAGTCGGGGAACGAGGATATATCCAGGGCAGCAAACCGTATTCTACATGGGTATCCTCGCCCGCCCCGCGTTGGTAGTTGGATATTATTGTCCTGGGGTCAATCGGCAGATATCAATTGCCCCGGGGGAGCGGGCTCTTTGATATTTCTTCTTTACAGGACCATAACAGGGGATGCCTTTTATTCCACCTATCATGTTCGCTCTGATCACAGTCCCAGATACTGAGTAACCTAACCTCAGGTACCTAAGTTACCAAGAGTAGACAGACAGACAGCCTCTTGTAAACCACCGTTTTCATTTGTGGCCGTATGACCTCTGTGTATCATCGTAACATTTCTGGTGTAAATACGTCAACAGAGTATTGCAGGGGTATCTATGGAGTTCAAGGTATAAAAAAAATGCCCGAAGCGGCACACGTGGGTGTGCACATGCGCGAGCAATTCCGGCACGGGCTCAACACTTCCACACCCACCCAGGCACCGTTTCTTGGGTCCATGGATGTGGGGTAGCCGCAATGTCCACCCACTGAGACCAACCTGGTGGGTTTTGAGGTGAGAAATCCTAGAGGTGCTAGGGTAATATCCCCGGTTGTCCGTCATTTCGATTCATCCGGCCGTTTTTGTTCAAGGCCAAGCAGAACATGTCTCGTCGTCTACTATTGGCTTCCACTGCCATGCTTTTCTATGTCGTGACTCACTCTGTCCTACACCGGTTTTGTATTACGCTGAACTCATTCTAGAGGGACAGTTGGGCGGTCTCGGCCCTGAGGAGTTCATCCTTGTACTTGGCGAGCTTCTGGGCGACTTCGCCGTTACAATAATCCTCAACAATCTTGGGGCAGTTTCCAATGAACAGCTTAGGGTCAACCAAGCTATCAATATCGTCCCAGACAGGCTGCAAGGTTGTTAGCTACATCCCAGTAAGATTCGACCTCCTTACCTTAAAAAACTCTGTCTTCTTGATACGGTCGAGGAGATCGTTCTTTCCACCTTCCTGCTTGACAACGGCACTGGCTTGATGGGACTGCAGAGTCCGTCAATAACCTTCTCTGTTCGGGTCAGATTAACCAACCAGAACACGAATCTCCTCGTGTGCATCCTGGCGGGACACACCATGACTCGCAAGCTTCATCAAGATCGACTCGGTTGCCACTGTATTTAATAAGAATCACGCATGAGTCGTCTCGGGGAAAATCGACCTACTGAACGGAAGCTCCTGGTCGATACGGGCTCGGATGACGCTTGGATAGATTACCAAGCCGTTGGTCACGTTATCAAGAGCCAGAAGGATCGAGTCCGCCAGCAGGAACTGGGCATATTAGCTAAAACACTTCCCTTAGGGACTATCGACTCGTACCATTTCAGGAATATCCATGCGACGGATGGCACCTGGTGGGTTAGGTTAGTTACCGGGGCGACGGCGGTCAGGGGTAAGTAAACTAACTGTCATCCAACCTGCACCACGAGTCAGCAGGCAGTGAAAAGGGTCGAAGAGCGATGCGAGACTTACGTTCTCTCAAACCATTGGGTCTCGAATGTGGCAGTAAAGTCAGCGGGAAGACGTGCCAGCTTGCGACCTAGCGCAGTGATACGCTCTGACCGCATAGGGTTTCTCTGGATTTTGACGTCAGAGGCTGTCCATCGCTGATTCCAATGAACCTACCTTGTAAGCCATTGCTGAGCTTCCCTATTTGCTGTCAGTAATAGAATAGACAAGTGGCATACTGAACACGCACAATCTGGCTCTTCTCGAAGGGCTCCTCCATCTCCTTGAGGTTGGCAAGATGACGAATATCGGAGCAGATACGCTGAGCCGTCGCTCCCAGGGCGCAGACGGCGTTGGCAACTCGGAGGTCAACTTTTCTTGTGTATGTCTGGGTGGAAATAGCATAAGTCGAGGGGAACCCAGCTTTCTTGCACAGGATCTGAAGAAAGGTCAGCCACGACGCCCTGCAGTTAGTCCCCCGAAAAACCCACCTCATTCAACTTGGTAATCTTGCTAGCATCACCGTTGAAGAGCTCGAGAAAGGTAGCCTGTGAGCCTGTCGTGCCCTGCGCGCCTCTGAACTGGAGACGCTCACGGACCGTCTCGATATCTTCCAGATCCATCATGAGCTCCTGGATCCACTGCGCAGAGCGTTTTCCTGTGATCGTCAGAACACTGTCGGCCCTGACACCGTGGACCCCTTACCAACGGTAATAAGCTGGGCCTAAGTCCCACAGTCAGCTTTACCGCTATCGCTACCAGTCGAATCACCTACCGCCTGGTAATGCGTAAAACCCAAGGTCGGCAGATCCTTATGCTCTAGCGCAAACACGTGGAGGTTCTGAATAACCTTAGCCAGCTTAGGGAGGATGAGATCGAGGGCTTTTTGCTGGAAGATTAAGTCCGCATTGTCGGTAACTACCGTCCTATTAACAACACCGCCCCCGTCTTGTTACCCGGTCAAGAACCCACCATAGCAGCTCGTGGCCTGTATCTCATCAGTCCGTGAGAGAATCCGAGAATAGAGGCAGCACACTTACACCGAGATGGATGGACCCAGCGGCAGCAGGGGCTTCCTCGCCATAGGCATGGACATGGGCCATGACGTCGTGCTATCCCTTGTCGGCTCCCACCTTCCCTAGAAGGCATAACAAGTGAAAACAGGGAGGAACTCACCCGAAACTTCCTCTCATACTCCCCCGCCACCTTGAAAGCTTCATCCCCCACGACAACATGCTCCCGCATTTGCTGAATGGCCTCATCCGAAATATCTAGCCCTAATTCCTTCTCCGCCTCGGCCAGCCAGACCCAGAGCTGGCGCCAGGTGGACGCGCGGGTGCGGGCCGAGAAGAGGGCCATCATCTCGGGAGAGGCATAGCGTGTGGCTAGGGGCGTCTGTTTTCCGATTCTCGTTAGGAGCAGTTCGTAGGGTAGAGAATGAAAAGGATTAGACCTGAATCTGGGATAATGTGTATGGGAATGGCTTCTTCATTCGCGGGCAAGTCTCACCTGATATTTATCGTAGCTCGACATTTTGGCGGGAATGTACCAGAGTCAGACGAAGGAATACAGGAAGAAAAGGGGGTTCAATTCACTTGTCTCAAAAGGGTCTGCCACAAGAAATAAGCCCGAGCTGAGATGATCTGGCCGATGAACTCGACCTGAAATCTAAAGCTTGATGCTTGCACGTCACACAATTATGGCGGGGGCGGGGGTATTGTTTTTTTCTTGGTGGGGTGCTTGATGTCACCCGCTTACAAAATTTCTTCAGGTAGGCGTGGTGCAAGTTAGAGTACTTAGGTACTGAGCTAGCTACCGGCTTCACGTCCACAGCGCAGATCGAGGCTAAAATAACCCGCAAAATCGCGCATACAGTTCAACCTAACCGCCGAGCATCGGGCCCAGGCTCATGGTCAACCAAACGCGCCCGAGAAGAACACGCCACCCATCATGTCCCAATCGTCAACCACTGGTTCCCCCCAGATGCTGCTTTCAAGCTGATGCATGATGCCCTCGGCATCCGTCACTGTCATGGGTCCCGCATCTGCCGCCATGCTGAGTTGCGCTGTTGCGAACTGATTATTCAACTCCTCGCGCTATCCACATGTTAGCAACACTCCTGGCTAAGAAGAGAAAAACTCACCATCATCCGACTTAACACCCTAATCTTCTTGGCCAACTTCAAAAATGGATCCTCATTCTCACTCTCATCCGCCGCCACAACGCCGTCTACCATTCCCTCGGTCTCTGCCAGACCACTCCAGTTTCCAAAGATGAAGCGCCTCCGCCTCCGCCTTCTATCCACCATATACTCCATATCCCGCACCTGTCGTTCTATAAACTTGTCAAACTCAAGCTCGCGTCTCACCGCGTCCAGATCCCACCCAGGGAGCCGCAGTGTGATGAGCTTAAGCGCCGTCAGGAATGAGTAGACAAAGTCGAACGAGGTCATGCACGCGAAGCGCGGCCACTCTCCCATCTCGTGGGCAAACCGGTTCGTCAAGAAGGCCTTAGTTGCTTGAAGACATGACTCGAGAAGGTTTAATCGGTATGTCGACGTGAAGGCGTATGTGTGCGAGACGAAGTGCGCCTCTTCTTGCAAGCCGATCTCGTAGAGGAGAATCTCAGCCACGTATATGTGGCCAAGGAGTGATGCTGCACCCGGGGATGGTAAGTCTCGGCGACAGTACAGGCCCTTGCGGTGGACTCACCATCATCCTTAACATGCAGGGGAACCCTATCACGATAAGCCTGGATCTGCTGCTCGAAGCGCCCAATGACAGACGCAAGAGGCTCTTGCCCAAGCACGCCAGCGTTGCGAAAGGCAAGGGCGAGGCATATGGACTGAGAGAGCTGCTGGGCGCGAACGAGCCAAACCAAAAGTCCGTCGGTGGGATACTCCATCCTTGTCTCGAGTGTACTGCAGCACTCTTCGAGGTATGTGGTCCCCATCAGGCCGTCTGGCTTCTTGTTGGTGGTAAACACGCTGTGCACAACGTCAGCCATGTACTTCCCACTTGTCTTGTCAAGCTCGAGTTGGCCTACACAGTAACCAAGTAATATGTCCCAGCAAAGGCCCTCATCCGCTCCAAGTACTCTGAGCTGAAATCCTTGGGCTCGTTGGTTCCGTGAAGTTCGCTGAAGCCGAGACTAGCACAGATCGATCTCGCCAGGTACAGCAAGTTTGTCATCTGAAAGCTGTTCAGGTTATAGTGATACCTGGAGAATGTGCGTCAGGATGAGCAACAGGCCGAGACACTTTGGGGAGTAGCACGAACCAGGAAACCAAGACCTGGAGACCCTGAAGCAGGTCAAGACTCTTCATGGGCTTGGTAATTGCCGCCTCGGAGATATCCTGCAGAAGCTTGGCTCCCAGCTCCATCTGTCTCGCGCCATCATTGTGGTGAGCCTCGACCATAACTGCTTTCCAGAAGAAGGGTTTGGTTTGTTGCAGCTCGTATGAGCTCATGCGCGGCGGGACAACTGCAAAGGGAAAGAGATGCTGCATGTGTCGCTTGTACACGGCCAAGCACTCCTCGGCTTCGGCGCCTTCGGGCCACTGAACAGGCTGGGAGCCGCCACTCTGTGGGGACGAAGGTTCCGTGGTGCTCGAGAAAGGAATTTTTCCCGGAACGTCGCTGGGCTTGGGGGCATCTTCCGTCTCGGGGAAAATGTGTGCGTAGGCCCCGCCTGGCCAAGGGACGGTCCGTACCCTAACACTGAGAGATGGGTCTTGGTGATTCTGACCCTCACTGGCCCGTCTGCCTGAAGGGGTAAGACTCTCGGAATCCGGAGGGCTAGGAGCCTGGCGCTGGACCGACTCGACGCGGGCCGTGAGATCCATAATGCGCCTCTCGAGCTCCCCAATCCGACCGGGTTTGGGCTCTTTCCGCTTCCGTGGCGGCGCCGGGGTCTGGGACGGGCATGATTTGTTCAGACGATGACAGCTGCCCATGGTTAGCGCCAATGGATTCAATTATTCAGCGACATCCATGATGATGATGATGATGATGCAGAGAAGGGGAGGGGGGGCTGCGCGTGGGGTAAAAGGGGTGGTATTCTACTGGCGTTCGGGCTGAACGCTCTGCTGTCCGGTCCCGGTCGAAACGGACACTAGCTGCTTTGCTGGGACCGGAACAGGAGTCCCGTCGAGACCAAGTATCTCCCGACATGTATATGTGAAGACTAGAGATGATGGACAGAAGACAAACAAAGAACGGGAAGAACAGAGAAAAGGCAAATAAAACATACCGTTCACACTTCATCCCCTCAGGCCCCGGCACACACCTGCTCTTTGCACGGGCGCAGGTTGCACATGCCCGGGGTCCTTTCTGGGACTTGGAGTCTTCGGCAGCCATTGCTATTCATCACTGAGGTAAGCAGCAGGTTTGGAGAAACGGAATCGGTCTTTTTTGTTCTAGAAGTGGCAGGCAAGGACATAAAAATGACGGTGTGGGTGGGGGGGGGGGGGGGGCCGGGTGTTTAGGGGGGGT
>Ga0247760_1001266_pt1 | contig 24113 bp, 13 predicted proteins | sample UWRJL171409R4_FD_179936 | JGI IMG/M metagenome (GOLD analysis project Ga0247760, IMG submission 179936) | Plant litter microbial communities from Arlington Agricultural Research Station in Wisconsin, United States - UWRJ-L171-409R-4 | ecosystem: Environmental > Terrestrial > Plant litter >... | reverse complement strand
TACCACACTAAGAACGCCACAGCGCTTTAGCGCCTCGGCACCTCGGCCTTCGGCCTCTGCCAGAGGCCGATGGGCCGAGGGTCACAACTATAATAACCACGGCTCGCCCTCTCTTAGATAGAAGAATTAAGCGCTCATCCATCTTCTTCTCCATGACTTGCCTCCATCACCATTGTGACCCATAGCTTTATCAACAATAACTTTAATACGGCTTAATTAATATAGGTCACGGTTTATAGGGCTAAACCTTTATAATCCCTCTTCAAAATCGTTAAAATTCAATAAGCTATAAAGCCAGTCAGGCCATTCCAAATATCAGGCCCTGCTTCTATTTATTAAGATATCTTTAATATCTATTTATAACTAAGCTAACCCTAAAACGTAAAGACGTTAAAAAGCATAAAAAGACACTATTTAAAAGACGACGTTACTAATTTAAAAACCTTATTAAAGGAATACCTTTATATAAATTAAATCGTATATATATAGGAAAGAAACAGGTATAGTAAAATAAATAAAATATATAGTAAAGGTTTTAATCTATATAAAAATATAAACCAATTATATAAATATAAGCTTATAATATAGAAATTACTAATTTTTAAAAGTTTAAACCTTTTCTTAATCTTATATTTTACTAAAGCTATAAAATTTAAACATCTTCCCTATTATCTCTTTTAATATTAAGATATTACTAATCTTTATAAATAATTAAATTATATTAAAAGCTAATTTTTATATTAAATTATTTACCTATATAAGTAATTTACTTAAAATAAATTTATTTTAATCTTTTTATTACTATTAAAAGCAAAAATCCAAATATTAAAAATATTCTTTTTTAACCTATCTTTAATATCTTTAAATACATCTTTTATTAATATTACTAAATAATAACCCTTTTCAATACCTTAAGGCTACTATTTAGTAAATAACATTTAACAACCTTTCTTTATATATTTTATATAATAATATTAAAATTATTACAGTTACTAAACCTCCTAACCCTTTTAACCTTAGCTTTAACGATGAACTCTTTAAACTACAGACTCGATAAGCTTCGATACGTTACGGAATCCTTTTTAAATATATATTTCTCCTTTAAAATCACGTAATTAATCTTAATCTTAAATAAATAACTTATAATATAAGTTATTAACGTTCTTCTTTTAAACACTAAGACTTTATAAACGACTTTATCACCCTCGATATAGTTATAAAGTAACTAACCTTAAGGCTTTAGCTATTTATCAGTTAGGGGGGCATTTTCCGGATTATACTTCTTCTTAACCCAATCATTTAAACTGGGAAGCGTACTGCTTTTAATACGGTTATCGGATATAGGTGTGATAAGTATTTAGTTAAGTCTAGCACCTATTTTAATACGCCTTATGTATCCTAAAGCGAAGCAGACTTTGTTAAAAAACTGCTTATCTTGGTTAAAAAAGGCAATCAATTAGTCTAGCAGAGTCGTGGTTTCTAATACCTTTACTGATACGCCTTAAGATTAGTAATGCTAGATAAAAGCCTGTTATTTCTCAACCGTAAAGTTGTACTTAATATAAGTGGGGTGCTTTACCCTTACACGCCATGCGGTGCCCTCTGTCCCGAAGCCTTCGTAATCTGCGGCCTCTCTAAGGGAGCCCAACTATCCTAGTCGCCACCCCCAGCCGCCTTCTCGACTACCTCTCAGATAAGGCCGTTAAAGAGAAGTTCAGCAGGCTCTACTATCTCGTCCTAGACAAAGCTAATCACATACTTAACCAGGGCTTTATACCGGACCTGCTTAAGATCTTAAAAGTACTACCGTCCAAGACCAGCGCTGGCTAGTAAGGTATATACTTCAGCGCCACTGTCCCACCAGAGATTAATAAAGTCCTCCATTTCGTCCTATTCCTTAATTATTATCACATCTCCACCATTAACGAGAACAAAACACCTACCGTAAACGCCATCCCACAGTCTACCATTCCTGTCAACTCCATCTATAATATTCTCCCTACTCTTCACTCAGTACTAGCGTGTTCGCAGATAGACAACCCATCCCTTAAGGCTGTGGTCTTCTGCTTAACTACACATCAGGCAGGGCTCTTATACAGTATCTTCAGCTACACCAGTAACGTTACGCCCGGAAAGCTACCCGTCTATTAGATACACTCACGCATAAGCCAGGTATCCCGCAATCAAACCGTCAAGGAGTTTAAAGCAGCGACTCAAGGCTTGCTCTTCGTATCAAACATAGTAGGTCGTGGTATAGACTTCCCCGACATTGGCCTAGTCATCCAGGTCAGCCTCACCACCGACAAGGATCAGTACATCCACCGTGTTAGAAGGACTAGTCGCGCTGGCAAAAGTAGCTGAGTAACTATAATTATAACGCCTAAGGAAATGGCGTTTATACACAAAAACCCCCAGTTTCCCATCAAAACGATCAAGTAGTAAGTTAGTCCCCTTAATGCATCATAGTCAATATGCTGACAAATGACAAGGGAACATCCCAAAGCAGACAGTATTCCATCAGCGTCGATTATAGAGAAGGCTCTCGAGAAGGTTCCTCTGCAGACCAAAGAACAGGCCTACGTCGCATTCCTGGGCTTTACCAAGGCTTTAAAGAAGATCCACAGCATGGATACACCCGCAGTCGTCAAGCTTACCAACCAGTTCTCCAAGTCACTGGGACTTGAGGAACCGCCAGCACTCGAGCCCTCCACCGTGGGCAAGATGGGTTTAAAGGGTGTGCCTGGTCTGACTATCAAACGCGGTGCCGCAAACAAGGGTGGACCTCGGGGTGGTTCTGGGGCTGGAGGTCGCAGAAAGCCGCTCGACGATTCCACCCCGACAGCCTCGGGTTCGGAGAACAGACGCCCCAAACCTCCGGTGGGCGAGCCTCGGCATAAGAGGCCCAAGAGAGATCAGCGCGGGCAGGGTTCGGCGGCGTTTTGATCCGTTTCTTAGGGACTTGAGCGGGCAGTTTGAGCGTTGGTGGCCTGGAACATGACTGGGTACCCTGGGAGCTTCGGATGTGGGCGAGAGTCGCTGACAGGAGCGGTGACACGTCGGCAGCTTTTGCCATTATGGTTCGGAGTTGGGTTAGAGGTGATTTTCCTTAGGATACCTAGATAGACACAGGCTTTGTGCACAGTTTTGCTAGTTTATAGTCATGATACTAGCTGCTAGTCTTGGTCGATGTGTGAAGTTTAGAGCTCAACCAAGCAAGTTGGCGTCAGCAATGCATCGTTTTCCTACTTTGCCGCTTGGAGGGAACCCATGGAGAAGGGTGGATGATCGAGGTGCCGGGTGTTGGTGCAACGCCTCGATAAACGCAAACCGGTGTGGGGTAACGCTGGTTAAATGACCTCTACCGCGGCACGAAAATGCAGAGGCACCCGAGGGACAAATCCTACCTCATTGCACTACCTTACTACGGAAAAAAATATAATTGGTCTGTTCTTCGTTGTTGGCCATCTAAGTTCGCACCCAAAGCCGTGCAGCAAACTCCTCGCATGTGGCCTGCTTTTGGTCGGAGCTGGCCGGGTTTGGGGCCAAACTTTAACGTTTTGCCAGTCCTTACTGCGACACGTGCATGCTGGCACTTTGTGTTGGCCAACAGGCTTCAGAGATTTCGTTATTTCCTGCGGATACGAAAGTTGGAACTCGGGCTAGCATGCCGAGCCTTTTGTGCTGTTCTGGGACGGATGAGGGCATTCGGAAATTGAAAGGCCAGCAGATCTCCAAAGCCATAGGCGTGGTAAAAAAACAAAGTTGCTATCACAAATCTTTATCAACAAAAACTGCGGTATTTATAACAAAGCGAATCTGATAAAAGCCCCGCGCAATGGGCAGAACCACACAAAGACTCAACATCATACCTATCGATCTTATTTACATGTCACATGTCAAACGAATCGCCGAATTTAAGGCGCCGTATTCCTAGCGCATGTTCCATCATCAGAATCTCCTACCATAGCCTAATTACATTCCGTCTCGGGGTATCCCCGGCTATCCCCGGCTATCCCCGATACGTTAACCACCAGAGAGTAATGGGGATACGCAGTACTCTGGGATAAAGATGGTGGGCGTGGGAGTGGAACTGTAGATACAGATGAAGATAATCCATTTATGACCGCGAGGGACCCCCCGGGGGGGGGAGAACAGTATTCGTGCGAGATTGAGCCTAGAGGGACTGCCACAAAGTCCTTATAGAGGTGGCATCTTTCACCTGTCGTGGTATTGTGGGGTAACCTATCCCAGAGTGGCGTCGAAAGTTCGCTTTCTCACCCGAGTTTACCATCCAAACATCGACTCATATGGCAATATATGCATGGATATCCTTGGCGACCTTGGTCCTCTGTCCAGTGTTTGAAGACTATCGGTATCTCAGTCCTCTCGCTGCTTTCCGACCCTTTAGTGGACGGCCCGCTTTTCCCTGGGATTGCAGCGACCTATATCTAAGACAGACAGCTCTACGAGAAGAACGCACGCAGTTGCGCCACCAAATATGCTGGAAAGGGCCAATGCTGGGAGGACTACGGTGCTACCCCAGACATGTTCGAAAGTGTGCCAGAGTCAGCGTTGCGGGGCGAGTAAGATCAATCCTCTCCTTGATCAAGGAAAACTAAATGCTTTTTTGTCTACTGCTTTGTAATCCGTGATACTTTATGCAGCCCTGCACCTGCTTCTTTTCGTCACCATCTTTGATCCTGCTGCGACCGGCCTTACTGGACTGAAGCTATGTAGATCTTGCTGTCTTCTCAGACATTCGAGTTTCGGCACTGTTCCGAGGAGTTTGGTGTGCTTGGCCGTAGGTGTACAGCGTCTGCACAAGGCAGGCGCCGAGAAGGAGCATCGCTATGTCGTCTGAGAACTGCGGCCCTTGGCGAAGAGTGGTGGGATAGGCCGTTGATGCTACGCCGACAAGAAAAGGGATGCTGAGAGGGAGTCAGACTTCTGCCGCGTGCTGGGTAGTCGAAGTGCCAGATATGCTGTGTGAAGTCCGACCTTTGTGACGGGACGGACGCATTAAGAGACTTATCGTAGGTCAAGCTCGAGAGCGCGTTGATGAACTCGGTAACGTAGATGGTGACAGCGTAATCCCCCTCGCAGAAGCTATGGGAAGGAAGGAAGGAAGGAAGGAAGAGGGAGAACTGTCAGCACTTTGAACGATCTACACCAACCACCCGCATCGCGAGGTAACGTTCGTGCTTACTTTGCCGTGCTGGTTGGAGGGCTCCAAACTCCCCGTTGGGCGAAAGGATCACCACTGAAGTGGTGGCTGTGGTGCCCCATGGCGTTATGTTTTGCATGCGATTACTGAGGCGTTACCTGACGGAGCTAGAGAGAGAGAGGAGCGGATGGGATGGGTCCGCGTCGGGGCTGCTCTGCTTCTTGGTCTCGATAATCAGAATGTCGAAATCTGTAGGAATGGGAAAAATCACAAAGTCAGTCAAAGTAATTCATGGGCCTTTAGCCCCTCCAGCAATCCCACACGGCACTTTGCCGGGCGCCGGAACCCGCTGGACCGCCTCCGCTGTGTAACAGACACGGGATCGAACCACTACCCTGCGGAGCATCTCGTCGCCTACGGCAATCGCGATGACATCTAGCTCAAGTACAAAACGCCACAAACCCCCGAACGAGGCTTCGATTGCTGTCGGAGGCTGTTGCCACCCCCGCGGTTATAGACCCGTCGATTATAATCTTGGGGTTTACCGTTAGCTTATACAATAGCTTTATAGCTACAGCTGGTACGGTCGTGATTTGCTCTGCAGCTGATAAGGAACCGGCTGATCTTTTAGGTGGTTCTTGTAGACGGCCTATCAGAAGGGGCTTCTATTCTAGGTTTGAGTGTCCCGTTTTACCAGCACAGAAAGAGACACTAGAGGAGGTATGTAGGTATCTTCAAACAATTACAAATGTCTCTCTGGACGCCCCAAAGTCTTCTAACCACGCGTCGCAGGCATCAGTGTCCAAAGCAAGGGTACCTATTCGGGTATACCGATCTATTCGGCCTCCCGAATCCACCAGCCGAAGTGCAAGCCCTTCCCAATGGGTCCCGTTTCTGCTGGAGAGAATAGGAAAAAAGATGACGTCGCAGAACACTATCCTGTTATTCTCATCATATGGTTTCCAAACATCACTTACAAACGTGATATCCACCCGCTCATGGTACTCTGTGATAATCTCCTTGTCAATCTCACGCCCGACGGACAATAGACCGAATCGAGAGGTCGAAATGTCACCCACGTTGACGAGCATCCCATTCAATTTTAAGGACGCATAGCAAAGAGAGCCGTATGGGTTTCGCGGGTTCGCGAGGCCACGGGAAATGCCCAACACTTGGCAGTGTATTTGCGCCGCTCCATGAATGAACAAAAGAGCTCCCCGGCGCAGGCGACGAACCGATCCGATGACGGAGACCCAAGACCACGAAGGCGCGTAGTACCCGGCAGGGCGAGACGGGTTAGGGATGGTCATGAGTGAATCGCCCAAGTCCCTCTCCCAAAGCAGCGCCAGCGGCATTTCTGACGTCCAAAGTCCTGCAATATAGCGGTCACCCGGGGGCCGCCTGGTCGCTAGCAACTTGGCAATTCCCGAAAGCGCGGGAAGCCTGTCCGAGTCGTAGGTGATTTGACGTCTGGTGAAGATGGAGACCAATGTCTCCCAGTTTCGCCCGCTGCAGAAAGAATCCAAGTCACGAGGCAAGGCTTGAAAGTCGCCCCTCTGCGGCTTCAAACGGGCGCCCTGGCACTCGCATCCCTGGGCGGTCAGGCATTCACACAACAGCTCGCCCGTGGCAAAGTGCGCAATGCCGGGCGACAGGGTCCATTCCTGCAAGGTCCACGCGCGACGGAAAAGGGGCTCTGGGTGGATTTCGGAGCTGTTTTCCAAAGTTCCGGGCACCGCGTGGACGACACTGATGGCCTTGGGGTGCCAATGGTTGTCCAGGTTGGTCTCCCGTCCGTATAGGCCTTCTCCGAGAGGAACGGAAGCGAAAAGCGTTCTCTTGGCGACGGTCTGGAACAGGCCGGCCTTGCTGTCGACTGCGCCGGTGGCCGAGATGGTAAGCGCGGCATTTTGGTACACTTCAGCCATGTTGGCAGCCTCGCGGGCCCTGCGCGGGTTGGAAATATGAGTGAGCGTCAGGGGATTTACGGAACCAGAGGGAGCATCGGGGGCACGGCGGTAGTAGTACTTACCAATCCGCAGCGTCGTCCTGGATGATGCAAAACGAGTCGATCCAGAGGTAAGGAACTCCCAGGGCTCTTGTAAGCTGGACAGCGTCGGAAAAGGTGGGCGGCAGCTCCCCCCATGGGATTGACTGTTTTCTTAGAGCCAAGTTGGCGGTGGTGGTGGAGGGAGGGCGATTCTCAGGCGAGCCCCAGCAATGACTTAGCGCGGTGTACCGGCCTGCTTCCTTTTCTAGCGACTCGTACAGACATGGATCTTCATCCTTGCCACCCACGGCAATCAGACGCGTTGGTAATGGTTTGATGGATGATGGGCTGCTGTGATCCACGCGACACTGGGCATGGTGAGAGTCGCAGTGATCCATCCAGCCAGCGATGATCTCGGCCGCGTCCTTCGCTCCGAAAGACGTTGCCAAGGAGCGTCCAAACCCCACCGCCGGCCAGCGGGGGGGAAAGCTGATTTCGGGTTTGCCATGACGGTATATCTCGAATAAATATTTTTTTGACCGAGGATCGTCTGGAACGGAGACAAAAATGCGAAGAGTGCAGTCGCTTGCTACGAGGGTTATCTTCAGGTGTTTGTCGTTGAGATTGAGCGTGCTCGCCTTGAAGAGCGTCAGGATGGCCGTGCAAGCCAAGCACGACGAAGAAGCATCCCTCAGTTCGGAAATCCAGCCGAAACTGGAAGGGGCCGGTTGATAATGGTCGGGAAAGTTTTGAGCATCAAGATCTTGACAAAATGAGCAGTGGGAGCCGGGAGCGTCGTCATTAAGGCGGAGCTTTCGAGCTTCCAATAACTCATCTAGGGCCTTATCGCGGCTGGAGATACCCGTCCGCGCTGTAGAAGGGATTTATCACGCTGTCGAAGGAAGCCATGGTGTTGCGAAAACAAGTAGGCGGATTCAACCACATTACTCCTCGGTCATGAAGAAAAAATATTCATGGTACCGCGGCTTTCCTCAGGCGTGGTTGGGCACAAAAACCACGTGGCAGGTGGCAAAGTTTGCCGTAGGCGTGCATGGCAATGGCTGGGGCTGAAAACGCCTCTCCGGGTACCTAAGTTAGCGCCTAACCCCATGTGATGGAGAATTGAGAGTTTCTACTATGTATCTCGTCGCCCCGCGGTGTCTCAACCATGGCCCGCAGATTTCAGTATTCAAGGCCATGGTTTCTATACAGGCAAACCAAGTGCAGACAGCTCACAGTCCGTGCGTAAATGATCTGAGAACCCTCCCGCCGTTCTGGGACGTTCCAACGCCTCGAGGTCGCGTCTTCAAAGCCTGATGGTCACGATCACTGATGATTTGGTGTCCGAGGATATTACCCTGGAACTCTATATACTTTGGCACTAGCGTCACAGAATTATTATTATTAATTAGGGCATCTTTATCAGCTTCAACAGACAGGATTGGATGACGGTGCTGCGTCGAGAGGGGTGCTTCCTCCACCTCACCTTTTATCTACCTACAAGAATCCAGTATAAGACACTAACTGTTTTGATCTGGAGTGCCCCTGGTTGCTAAATCTCTTTTCTTTTTTTTTTCTTTCAAATTTTCGCGCACGCACTTCGGACATAGATATGTAAGGTACGGTGATGCTCTCGATCAGGACGCGAAGGGCGTCCATGTTAAGTGGCTCGACCCTAACAGCCAAGGTCGAGAGAGTCTGCTTACCTCAATAAGGTATGTTTGATATTGGAGCATGTGTCATTGACTTGCAATACCCGGTTCTCGGATATGCCAATCATCCTCAATTGGGCCATGAGCTCTCGGTTCGCCACGTTTTTTCACAAGCGATGCAAATCTGCGGGGCACTGGGCTGGCGGATTAGCCTGTGCGCCGCCACCCTTAGCTTTGATAATATAACGCCTAGTATATGCTGAAGCTACACTCTTATTTGCTAACAGAACTTTGTCGTTACTGGCGACGGCCCACGGTTGGTTAGGAACACGTGCTTTTATCCAGTGATCTGATTCCCCAGAGTGCGTGACGCTTAGGTAGCCCTCGGCGCCTCTCCTCGAGTTCAAACTTGACGGGGGCCACTGAGCTCCGTGTTTGGGGAGCAAAACCGGTGAAGAGCTCTAAGGTGGTGTGGTCGACTGAGACCCGATTGGGCGATGCGCTCCTAGGGCTGAAGTGGCTGCCGCAGCTGAATTGCCAGATGCAAGTGACTGACTGCGCCAAGCCGCAATCGCCAGCAGGCTCTTTGGGATGGCAAGAAACCGGAGCATACTGTGGATATTACATCACCGGCCCCAACGAGCAAGTCCTGTTCCTGAGAGACTTTCTCCTCTAGTGCCGGTGTAAGAGGCGGCCATAGCTGCCATGCGTTTTCAACTCGTCTCCATCTTAGCCGCCGCTCCCCTTTCCGAAGCGTACGGCGGCGTCGGCCACCGTACCATTGGCTACCTGGCGGAAAAATGGCTCACGCCCGCGGCGACGCGCATCTTCAGCGACATTCTGGCCAACGACCGCGGTTATGACTTCTCAGATGCGGCCGTATGGGCTGACAAGGCCCGTGACCAAGACTGGCTGTCGTGGGACTCGGGCCCGTGGCACTATGTCAACAACCTGGCCGACGACCCGCCCAATGATGTCTGTGGCATCAGCTGGGACGATTGACCCGCTGCAGAGGGCTGTATCCTCTCCGCTATTATCAACCAGGTACGTTCCCTTTCGCCCCTTCCTAACCTCCTAGGCTCGCCTTATCTCTCTAGCTCTCTATTGTCGTTTTGTTCTTTTGCCTTTTGGCCTGGCCAAACTAGGTATTCATGATTGGGCTGTCGGTGCTAACCAGGGAAGACGCACATCCTACGCAACCCCCGCCTCGAACCCATCTTGCGCAAGAACGCGACCATGTTCCTCTTCCATCTCCTTGGCGATCTGCACCAGCCTTTGCATACAGTAGGTTTCGCTCGCGGCGGTACCCGTACGAAACCTGTGTGCTGGAATACGCCCTCGGAACCTTGCTCTGGGAGTCTACATCTCCATTCCGTATGGGACAGGCACATAATTCACAAGCAGCGCGGGATCCCTATCTCGCTGTCACGTCCGGAGTGGGAGGCCGAGAAAGCAGCCGCAAGGCCGTGGGCCGAGGAGCTATTCGAGGAACAACAGGAGAGGGGAGCGGAGTGCGAGGGGGATTTCGGAGGGGAGCTGGAAGGGGTTGTGCTCGGCTGGGCGCAAGAGGTGAACAAGTTGGCCTGCGAGGCAGTGTACAAGCGCGGCGTGAGCTGGATCAAGACACATGATTTGAGCGAGGCGTACTACGAAGAGCACAAGGCGCTGGTGGCATGGCTGGTGGCTCAAGCCGGCCTACGGCTGAGCTGTTGGCTGAACAGTATTGCAGAGGTTTTGATCTTGGAGGCTGAAGAGCGGCGGGATCTCTGATCCGTTCCATAGGCATTCAAGATCGCTTCGTCTTTTGGAACATGCAGTTACAGTATTTGCTATCCTTGCCATGGCGGACCTCGTCCCCCGGGGCGAGAGATTTGGAAAAGTACGGTATTACCGATGCACGCCTCCCTCTCACGGAAAGAGACGACCAAATCAGGCCCACCCAGAAACCTCCTACCGAAACAGGATGTGTGCAAATGGTTTGTTGACACAGAGTTCATGAGGCACGGCGCTAGTGTCTTCATTCACCACCAATGGCGGCTGTTCGCTCCAGTCTTCCACCCAGAGCGGGGCGTGCTTCAACTCAGCCGAGATGCCGTCCTTCCCTTCACCGAGTACGATACACCTGGTTTCCGTGGTGTATTCGACTTTGTTCACAAGGCTTGCCTAAAGTGGGCTAGCTAAACGGCTTTCCCGAAAGCGAGTGCATGCTACGTCTTTGCCATCGGCGCTGAGATGGTATTATGCGATCACTTGGACAAAACATTACCAAAATGTGTTGCATGTCTTTTGCTAAGTATCCTAAAGTGCACCCCACATCCAATTGTGAAATTTGAAGCCTTGAAGTGGATCATTTGCCAGGGATTTGGTGTCTAACATGTCAACACCTCCAGGAGTCGCTCACTCTCATGGATAGCCACGTCGCTTGGCTTTACCGCCGGCATGCTCTCCTGGAGCCATCGTCGGAAGCCCCGATCACATCCTGAACGATAGGTTTGTATCTTTTCTTATCGTTAGAGCGCCCTAAACATTGCATCCTAATACGCGAAACTTGGAGACGCTTACCGAGGGGGTGAGAGCAAGAGAGCTGCGGCTTTTGGGTATACCGAGTCTGTAGCTCATCTCGAATGTTGTTGAGAAGTTGTACGTAGCTCTGGTTTCGATTTTTCTTCAAGGCCGTAATAAAGGCCCAGGACATGGCGCCAGTGGCTTGGGAGGCGATGGTCGCGTCAGCCCTATGAATCGACAAGTGTGAGTTACTCGTTCTATAGCTTACGGTAGCAGAGTAAGGAGAGGCGATTCAGTCGGGCCTTGTCTTTCACCCGCGGTGGGGTTTCTCGGCAGCAGGGACCGAGCGGAACGAACGCAGCAACGAGGGAAAGAAACAGTACGTGCGACTAAGAAAGCGATGCACTCACGAAGTTTGATCATCTTGCTTCCAGAAAACATGATAACGTCAGCAGGAGACGTTTTTGTGGCCATGCTGCGAGCATGATTATCCTCGCCGCCTGTCGCCTTCTTGAAAAAGCTCATAATATTGCTCGCCACACCGCCCAGGTCGCCCTGGTCGTAGGCTGAGATGACCCCGAGAAGGCCTTGACCGGCCTCTTTGGCGAGATTAGGCTCCTTCAGGATGCCCTGGGTAGAGTAGATATATGGGAGGTCAAGTGCGGTTCCGGAGTGACAGGAATCGAAAATGGCGGTAAGACGCACGCCTGCATGTAGAGGGCGCACCATGATGCGGTGCATCTCATCATCAGTGATATGCCCAACTTGCCGAAAGTCGACAGGGTAGATAACTTCGTCGAATCCATCTTCCTCGTCCCCATCGAGATCCTTGGTCTGGCCGCCATGGCCTTACCCAGATATCAGAAGCCAGGCAGTGTAAAGATGAGTGATGACTTACCAGAGCAGTGGAAAAACAACGAATCATTCCGATGGGCCTCTTTGGTGAGCCAGTGCATAGCTCTGAGAATGTTTTGCTTCGTTGGCTGGCTCATGGGGTTTTGCTGATCGTCGGTAAGGATGACCATATCCTCCCGTTTATAGCCAAAGTTCTCAACGAGATAGGCGGACATGTTCCTGACATCGTTGATGCATCCCCGAAGCTGTCCACGTTGACCAAAGTAGTTGATGCCTATTAGAAGCGCTTTGCGCCGGCCTGTGCACTGAGAATACTGGAATGTATAGTCCCGCGGGGCGCCATACCCAAAGTGCTGGGGCGCTTGTGGCGGCGGTGACAGAGCTTGATGATTCCCGTGGCCGTACGAGTTGGAGTTGAACGAAGGCATTCCTTTGGTCATCAGCTTCATGAAATCTGTTGCAACACTCTGGAGCACCCACCAAAGCTGGAAAAGGGGTGGGGACGCGAATACCCATACCCAGAATATCCCTGAGGTGCCTGCTGCTAACTATAATCCACGCGGCAGTCTACTAGACTCGGTTTCTTTTGCCCCACTTTTTCTAGGAAACAGGGGGTAGACTCGATTACTGTACAGGGGGTAGACGCGAGTTTGTTCCCAAAGGTGTATAGTTATAAAAATGGTACCGTTCGAATCGCAAGAAGAAAAATAAAACTTCTATCTCTTCAGATTTCCTGTACAATATCTAGTTATTAAGATATAGGGGTAAAAAGATATTGGGGGTAAAAGGTCTAAACCTACTATACAATTAGTACAATGCACATTCGGCCACTTAACCAAAATAAATGAAACCGATATATATCGAATCGCCAGTTTCTAGCAATTAAACCGTACGTTTTTAATTTACTGTATAATACGTAGTACTGGAGAAAGGTTCGATTTGATTTAGTACAATTCCGTGTAAATATAAGGGTATCTTAAGGTTTGGGGTCCTTTTATGTAAATAAGCTTTTTTACCCCTGTAAAGTCGATTAAAAAACCCCTATAAAAATCCAGCCACAAAAATACAATTTAAAAAGCTTCCTGCCAAAGTATATAATATTTAATTAATTATTCTTTTCTTACAATCTGATCATACCCCACCACAGCTTATACAATTAAAACTATAAACGCTATACTATATAATAAAAGGGACGATACGTATTATATTATACAGAAGATAATTAATAAATCGCGTATTAAAGTTTCGAGATTATATAAGATATAAATCTGGATATAATTAGAATAAATTTCTATATACGTTTAAAATATTTTTAAAATATATATATAAAAGACATAAAAGCTCCCCAAAAAAATCAGATATTATATAGTATAATAAAAATCCCAAGGTATAATATAATTATCTTCATATATATTAGGATCCAAGGTACAATACCGCAAATAGCCGCTACTATAATATTAACTATTTTCTAAAGGCAGGGTATTATATAGTAAAATCTATAAATTATATAGACTTGTATTTTTATAAATGTATCGTATTTTATTTATATAGGCAAAATAGCAGGTGTATAAAACTATTATTGCTATTACAAATTTTTAATATAAAAAAGTATCGCAGGTTATAGGCGTATAAATCTACTATCGCCTTTACAAATTCCCAATATAAAAAATATTGTAAAATAGTATACGTATATTATCACCATTACTACCCCTAACTACCCAGTTATCCTACTAAAACTCATAACCCCAACTTACAATAATACAGGCCCAAAAAACGCGTTTAAAAATCACCAGTTTTAAACCCTATACTATATTACTATATAAAATTAACGCCTACCCTTACCCTTACCCCCTTTTTGCAAAAGGTTTTCGAAACGCTTTTTTTAACGCTATACCTTTACATCTAGGCTTTTAGCCCAATAAAAGGCCTAATATACAACATTCCTTAAATCCTTTATATAATCTATAACTTTATTCCTTTAATTAATTAACTCATTATATAAATTTAGGCTTAAGATACTACTATTAATTTTAATCAAGTTTATACTAATAGATTATAACAAGCTATTATTAGTATTACTATTCTCCTCCTTATTGTTAGAATCTAGTACCACCTACTTAAAACTAATACTAGTATTTTTTAATATTTAATACCTTAAAGTTTTACTCGACTTAGAAGGAACAGGTATATTATACTCAACTACTATATAAATTAGTTATTTTATCCAACTATACTATAATATATATACCAAATCCTACATCAGCCCCCCTACCTACTCCGTAATAAAAATACTTTATTTTCTAATCCACTAATACGCAATTAAAATACGCGTTATTAAAATAGCCCTATATAATAAGGTAATACTTAAAAAACTTCTTATTCCTAGTATTACAGCGGTTCGTATAAGGGCCATTATCTAGTTATTCACCTCTCGATACTAGTACCAAAGTATTTCTACGTTAAATATCCTTAATTAAGGTTTACTATATTGGGTACCACTTAATAAAGTTATTATACTTAATAAATATAACCTTATTAAGCGATCCCAACTTTAGGATAATTATATAGGCAGCTATATTAGCGTACTTAGCAAGGCTTTGCAGCACAAAAGGCCAAGGGGCTACGGAAAAGTTAATATACTTTTTATTATTAATATAATCCGCTAGTATACCCGCAGGCTATTTAATAGTAGCGGTAGTAATCTTAGCCTGTCCGCGAGGAGGTATTGCTATTATACGTATCGTTAATATATTAAATATAACTAGCTATAAGCTATATATACCTTATAAACGTTATTGGGGGTGGGAGTAAGGCGGATAAGCTGTATAAAGTAGTAGATACTATAGCTTATTAGTTATTGGCATTAGCTGGAATTTTATATAATACCTAGTAGACGGTAATGCTGGGCAGCTTGGGGCAGAGAATGATAGGATTATACGAAAGGTAGGGGCAGGCAGAGACTTGGACAGTCAGAGTATAGTAGGAGGCAGAGCAGTATAAATTGCAAATTGTACAATACATTAGTTGGGAAAAACTAAAAAGGGCCATCTCATAGAGTATACAATGCGGGGAAATGCGTGGGGAGTATTGGGAGTATATGTGTAGTATACAAGCGGGAAAATGAGCAGGAGAATGTCATGTACCTTGGGCTGGCGCGGGCGATATGCCGTGGGCTGTGCTGGGCGTGAATTTCTCGGTTACGTGTACGAAGATGGAGGTGCAAAGTGGGCAGAGTGTGTGTGTGTGTGGTGTACAGAGCAGCAAAATGAGAAAAAGAGCGTCACGTACCTTGAGCTGGGGCGTATGATATGCCGTGGGCTGTACTGGGTATAAGTTTCTCGGACGCGCGTATAAGGTTAGGAGTAGAAAGTAGGTAGAGAGAAAGAGTGTATGTGTATGTATAAAGCAAGAAAATATTACGTACCTTAAGCTGGAGCGGGTAATAAATAGTAAGCTGTGCTAAGTATAAGTTTCTCGGATGCGTATATGAGGTTGGGGGTGGAAAGTAAGTAGAGAGTGTATGTAAGTAGTATATAGAGCAAGAAAATATCACGTACCTCGAGATGAAGTAGGCGATGTGCTATAGGCTATACTAGGTATAAATTTCTCAATTATACGTACGAAAATGGAAGTAGAGTATAAGGTAATAAAGAGTATACTTAGTATATAGGTAGCAAAATAAAAAAGAAAATGTTACGTACCTTAAGCTGGAGCGGGTAATGTGCTAAAAGTTATACTAAGCGTGAGTTTCTTAGCCGCGCGTACGAAAATAAAGGTGTAAAGTAGGTAAAGTATATATATATATGTAGTATATAGAGCAAGAAAATGTTACGCACTTTGAGATAAAGGGGCGATATGCTGTAGGATATACTAGGTGTAAGATTTTTAATTGCGCGTACGAAGGTAGGGGTGGAAAGTAAGTAGAGGGAGAGTATACTTAGTATATAAAGTAGAAAAATGAGAAAGAAAATGTAACGTATCTTGAGTTGGAGCGGGTGATATGCTAAAAGTTATACTAAACGTAAGTTTCTTAACCGCGCGTACGAAGATAAACGTATAAAGTAGGCAGAGAATATATATGTGGTGTACAGAGTAAGAAAATATCACGTACTTTGAAATATAATAAACAATAGGCTATGGGTTATTAAGGTAGGTAGTAATTAAAGTTGTTGTATAAAGGAAGAAAGGTAGTAGAGGGTGGAGGGTAAGGGGGGTATTTATACCCAGGAATTATACCGGCCATTAAGGTACTGGTTTCCACTGTTCTTAGTAAGTAGGCCCGATTTTGCTATTACTAGTTTACTCCTTCCTTTATAGTTCTAGGTAAAAATAACGCTATACGCGGTTATTTAATACTATGGTTTACTCTTTAATGCAATAATAGCATTATACGTAGTTGATATTAGATAAAAAGTTAGTAATTATATTGATTTTTATCTTATAACTCAATATACGCGTTATATACTGACCCAGGTTTTATAGCTCCTATTTGCAAAATTGCTATATAATGGCAATATTGGGTTAAATATTAATAATTAATTTATATTTTCGATATTATATATATCATATATTATCCAAAATACTATATTAATACTAAAAATGCCAATTATTAAACTGGATAACTCCTTATACTATATATTTACTTACCAGGTCAAATAAACTTAACTGGCTACTTAGATGTAATTTTAGCTGGAAAGCTCCTCTACAGTATTATACCATTTTTTCCAGCGAAACGCTTTACTATACTATAATATTATACTATTTTATATTAATAATTGAACGAGCTGAAGAATTAACCTATTATAATACCTCTCTAGTATATAGGGGCTTTAATTCGTTATTATTAGGAGTTCCAATCTACGGTTGATAAAAAAGGTTAGATAGGTCTACTTTAGGTTAGTATATATTACTGATTTAAAAAACTAATATATCTTTACAACCTCTTTTTATTGTATAATTCTCAAATTAGCAAACCATTAGCTTTTATTACAACTCATCTTCTTATCCTATTAAATTAATTTTCCTATATACGCTTTTATATAATTCTATACCTAAATATTATATAATATCTTTACATTTAACTCTTATAAACCTATTCTATTATCTTAAAAAGTATAATCTTTTTGTTTATATAAGCTATTATTACTACGTATTCCCCAGCGAAGCTAAAACATATTTTACTAGCCAGTATAGGGGTATACCTTTTGCGATTTAAAAGATTATTATACAACGTTTAGCCTTATTTAGTACGAAGTTCCAGAAATAAACTAATTTTAATTTCCTTAAACTACCCAAAAGGCTAGTATTTATAATTCCCCAGCTTAAAGGGCCTTTTTATAACAACTTATCTTATATCACGTATTTATATACTATAATATTAGTTAAGCGTATATAAGGTTACTATAAAAGTAACTATAGCTAGGTTAACCCGAGGCCTTAAAGCTAGTTAATAATTACGGCGGGTACTACTATACCGTAATATACTAGAGTTTCGTATTAGCGTTTCTTTACTAAAAGGAAAGGCTTAGCCTACTTTAAGGTTATTATACCTATTCCAATACGTAATATTATATTAGGTAAATATTCCAAATAATTAATAATGGTATAATAATTTATTAATTTAGCTATAAAGTAGATAAACGTTATATAATACGCTATAGGTATCGTTAATAATAAGTTCGGATCCCTCAAGTTTAATCCCTAGGTTTAACGTATAGGGTAAGGTAAATACTTTAACGGGTTATCATTTAGTACGATCCAATAATTAGCTAGCAAAAATCCAGAAACTAAGTAGCCGGATATACTAAAAATATCAGTATAGTAGCAGGAGGAGTACTCACCGCAGCTAAATTTCCTCCGGGAGGCCGTTAATATTATTATATAAAAGGCGTAACTAGTATCCAATTATTTGGAAGCTAATTTGGCTGTATTATTTAAAATCGTTAGTAAATCGAGAAGCAAATTACAACACCCTTTCAACGTACGGGTTAAAACCGCTACCATTATCAAATATACTAAGGTCTAGTAAAGGGCTATACTATATATTTACCGTACCCAAATATTCCTCAAAGATCTGCGCATCTAGGAGAAATTTATACTATGGAAGATAACGCCGTATTAAAAGGATTTATAGCAACTTATTATTTAAGCAACTGAAAAGTAATTATACAATACGCTTAAGGGTAATAACCGTATAACCCTTAACCAGCTTATCCTCAACTTTTTAATTAATTTATTTAACCACCAGCTACTAAACTAACTATACAAAAGTCCTCTACTATTAGCACTAGCGGGAATAGGTATTAATTTAATATACGATATCTGGGTAGCCCCTGTAATATATACTAATAAATATTCCGCAATCCTCCGGGTAGCAAAGTACCTGGTTTTATACCAAAACTAGCTAAAAATAAAAAAAAATCCAACGTAAAAAAATGGTAAGCTAGCCCCGTATACGTATTACACTTTTACTAAATAGCAGCTAACCCCTATACTAAATAATAATAGATTTTTTAAACTTATATAGGTAAAAACCTCGCGTTTCCTTTAGCAATTTACCTAAAAGAGTCAGCCTATACCTTTTAATTGGATCATTAATACTAAAGCATACAATATAAAGCTTACCCGAAATAACGCGTAAAAGGGCCATATTTTATAAAACGGTAAAAACGGGATAACTCTTTTATATAAGCAATAATCTTTTACAATAGTAAATCTTTCAAAAATAATATAAAAACTTATACAATTCCTAAAAAACCTTATAAACAAGCTTATCTTTACACCTTATAATTATACGTTACCAGAAATTCTAAATAATATAAAAAACGATTTATATAATTCTATACCCAGTTTCTCCTTTATAAGGAACCTAAAAAATAAATTATAAATTAAGCCAGGCCGTAGGTAGCTCTTCGAGCAAATCTATACCGTAAACCAACTATAAAAGTATTAAATTAACAACGTAAACGATAATATTAAAATATAGTAAAGTAAGGCTTCGGCTTACCTTACCTAAATTAAGGAGTTCCGGAAGCAGCTTCTCATTACCGTATACCTACTTACCAATCAGCCGGCATACGTAACGAAGCTTCTGGTTATATAGCTAATTAACACACCCAACGGTAGCCTACGGAATATATATATACGGAACAATTAGGTTTATATATAAATAAGCTACTATAAAAGCTATATAATTACTAAACAGGCAAAGCTAATCTCCTAATTTCTACTTTACAAACTTACGCCTTTATTTATACAGTACCTTTAAATAGTTCTCCCATTTACCTAATACCTTTTTACTAAGCTTACTAATACGCCTCACTATACCATTATACCGTAATTATAGGCCAATTTGCTAATTAAGCTACCGGATAATAATAAGGATAATTCGGTACTACTAAATAATTAAAATTACAAGGATATTATTATACAACTACCTTACCATTGGCATTTTATTTATAGCAAATACGTCTAATTATTTAACAAAATACACTAGGTACTAAAGGCGTATATAAAATACTATTTAAAATACGCTATTACCATTTATAAATAACGCTACATAACCATCACCATTACCTACAGGTTTATTAAAAACGCCTAGTTTATACAACAGTATAAACTAACCGTTCCTTCGTATAAAGATTCAGATACGGAAAATAATAAGAATAACTACCTTAACCTACAAGCCGCCCACTCTTCCCACATAACCTAAATAACGTATAGTTGTACCATCGCTAACTTTAGCAACGTTAAAAGCCTAATAACGTACCTCGAAATTAATACAGCGTAATATAAGCTATTTAACTTCAGTTCCGGCTCTTCCAGTATCCAGACCAGGCATACCAGCAACCTACTCGCTACGTAAAGCCACGTACACATCTAGCGGCTCCATTACCTTCATATAATTAATTTCAAGGCTATACTAATCAAAGCTCTAGGCCAGCCCGGCGCCAGGCTTAAGCCGTACTAAGCCAAAGTACTAAGTACTATAATTCTATACTATAACCCTATACTCCAGATCGTAATAACTAGCCAAGGTAAGACGATAAACTTCCTATTACTAGTAATAGCTAGCCCCAGCGGCGGTATAATAATTATTATTATTCTATTTATTATACTATAAGCAAACCTTATTACATATATCAACCGTATCCAAAAGGATTTCTATACAATTTAAAGCCCCGGGGTTAGGCATTATACAACTTAGTTAATACTCGTATCGCCTAAGTATCTTAACCACCTATTATAGTAAAGCTTTATTAAACGCCTAATTACCTTTTTCCATTTAAATCGTATTGTTATCGATAAATATTATACCATACTAAATACCAGCTACCAATTTAAGCCACAGCTACGTAATATTCGCAACCACCTTTTTAGTACAATTACGTAACTGGTTTTCCTAATCGCAATTTTACAACCTTAGTATAAAGCGGAATTATAAAGTATTCTGGGCCTATACCCGTTACAATCAACCGCTAAAGTATTCCAAGGCTTAACTAATTAACCGGATATATAATATCAAATTTAAACTCCTAATAATTCCAATAGAAAGGAAGACATAATTATACAATTAATTAATAGCTATTTAGTAAAACAGGGTAGCCTAGTACTTTGGGGCCGGGTTATTATATACTATTATATAATCAAACTCATCAGCTAGCTGGTACAACAACTAGGCTGCTTAGCGTACTATACCAGTATCGGCTCCAATTAGTAAAAGGATAATATACTCGCAAATTAGAAAAGGAACAGGGGCGTTATCGTTACTACTAATACGTTAGGTCAGGGATTCGATAAGCCTAATATCCAACTTATTATACACGCCGGATTACCCCGTTAACTACACTACTTCGTACAAAAAACTAGCCAAACCAATCGCAATAGTAAAGGTAGTACAAGCGTACTAATATACGCAGCCTTAGCGCTAAAGGCTACGAAACGCTCCGTAAATAAGAAGGAGATTATCGGCTATACAGGCCAAATAGCCGTTTGCCAACGCTAGTACCTAGCCTTAGTTATAAATGGTTTAATCCGCCAAACATATACTAAAGGCGAGTTCCAGTATAACCTATACTTTGGTTATATAAACTGGGCTACTAAGGTCTTAAAAGCCGCTACGTTAAATCCATACGAAGAACGGATAGCTAATAGATTAGTAATACCAATACGCAATAACGTTACTTAAAAGGCGGAGCTTTAGCAAATATACAATAAACTTCGTAAGCTATTTACATTCTTCAAGCATCATTATATCTGCTTTAGTAACCGTACGTAACGTACCAAGCTAGGGTACAAAGTATACCGGTTTAAAAACTATACCAATTCAGGGCAATAATCTAACTGGATTCGCAGACTACGCGGCGTTAATATAGAAAGATACAGCTATTACTTTAGGTACTAATTGCCACAAAAGCTATATAAAGCGTAAGCTGTAAAGTTAGTAAATAGGGGATTATTCAAGCCAGTACGAAGACCCCGGTACCTGGAACCAGATTTATTAATTACGGTAATTACTACTATATTAACGAGAACAAAGGACCGTTTTGGGTTTTATAACAAATTTCGATTAGATATTATACGGATTATATAACGTATAAGTGGTTTTATTGATGAGAGTTGTACCATTAAGCAGGTTGTAGCTAAAAGGGTTAATTAATGTAGTATTGAGGTAAGTGGGTTAAGTGTTTTATTCTGGGTTATTAGGTTTATAAACTAGCTATACTGCGAAGAGTTAGATAGGAAGAGCGTAAAGCGTACGGCTAAGGGGGGAAAAGATAGGTAAATTAGTTAGATTGTACGTATATATAAGTACAGCTACTAGTATTAGGGCTACGGTATATGATAGAAATTAAGTAAAGAGAATTATTTTGAACTTATAGTTAAAATTAATATAAATTAATTATACAACGAAAGTACATATATTAAATCAGTAAAGAATTATATAAATAATTATATAAAAATAATCTAAGTAAAAAAAAAGTAATATAAAACGTAGTAAAAAGTAGTATAAGTATAGTATTATTTGTGACGGCTTGCCCGCCTCCGGAAGGTGCGGCATATACCTGCCGTTTCCGACACCTGCCAAGACGGGAACGTCTCAGCTGCGCCGCACCCCGCTAGTTGCCCGACCTATAAAGAGAGCCCGGTCGCCCGATGTACCTCTTTATTCCTCCAAATGTCACTTTTCTACTATACCGTCTCTTTTTCGCCAAGCCCCAGTTAACGACTCGGCCCCGATTAAACGCTCTTATCGCTGCGAATTTCAATCGTTCAAGATACTAATACGCGTACTATTCAAAACCTTATCGCGTTACGGTTCGTACTTTCTAATTAAGTTCTTCGCTAACTCCGTGAACGTACTTAAAATAGCTATAGGGAGCGTCGTAAGCCAAGCGTATCGTCTTCAAAGCTCCAGCCTATACCCTACTAAGGTAGCTACGTATAAATGGACCTGCAACTAAAAAAACTGGTTCGGTACCGCTTAACGTTGAAGTTAAATCTGCTAGAATTGGGAGCAGCCCATATACTAATATACTTACAATTTTAATTAGCCAGGGTCCGTTAGGCTTACTCCTTCGCGACAAGGACGTATTACCGGAGGTTACGTTATAGCTTAAAAGGAATAAATAGAGACGATTATACTTTTTAAATCTAATATAAGGCTATATAGCTTGTACTTTCCTAATATAGTACCGGGCTATTACGTATTTACAATAGCTTACCAAGAGTACGTCCTATTAGGGAAAGTATAGGAAGGGAGGCGGCTTAGTAACTTATACTTTCCAAACACAGTACGGAGGATTACGTTTTTGCGATAATACGTTCTCTTAGGGGAAATATCAAGAGATGGCCAAATAGGTAACACTTTCCAAACTTAGCGAGACGAGTACCATATTCCATTTCGGGGATACGGGTTGCATAGTAGTATCGGCTACTTACCTAACTCGGCTGCCTCCGTTCGACCAATAGGTTGGCAATTGTAACGAAAACGCTATTAATCTACGCTAGGTATAAAATACAGAATTTAGGAGAATTACGCCTGCGTTGGAGCTAACGCCGTAGCGGAGTCTCCGAATTACCTAATAAGGAAGGTCTGGTACCTTTAAGAAGGCTTAAAGGCCCCCTTACGGCTCGATTAAAGCTGAAGATTGCCTAAGCGGGATAAGAATAGTACGGGATAGCTTTAGGCCCGAGTTACCGGGCGGTAGGTAGCGGTTTAAATAGTAGGGTGGTAAGGACGGTACTAGGGTTAACGAAACTAATTAATAGGCTAGAAGGAGAGTATTAGATTCGTAAGCCAGGGTATATAGAATAGCATAAAAGTCGAATATAATATCCGTTTAGGAGCTAATCCGTCGGCATTAACGAAAAGCTACTAAAAAAGTACGGTAAGTAAGGAGTAAAGAGGACCGAGGAGGAGTAGAAACCCTGATACTTTACTCTTGATAAAATAACTTAGGTTTACTTTTTAGCTGGCTGAGATAGGGATTAAAGATACTACAGCTAGCGTATTCGAGGGATACCTACGACGTAGGCGCACCCCCTTTACCGGTATAGGGATATACTTATTAATAGGGCGATTAGTTAATAAATTATATTAAAAAGGGGGTAGGATTCGCAGTAGAATAGGCCCTTTATATGTTATACCAGTCTATAATTAAGCGCGGGTATTCGTCGCTAAAGATGCTCTCGATACGTTAAAGTAAGCTACGACGGAACGTATTGCCGTTAGGTACGTTACGGCTTAAAAGGAATAAATAAACGACTACACTTTTAGATTTAGCATAAAAAGCTACGTAGTTTATACTTTCCTAATATAATATTAGGCGATTATATATCTACGATAATTTACCAAAAGTACGTCCTATTAGGGAAAAGTATAGGAAAAAAGGGGGGCTAGGTAACTTATACTTTTTAAATATAATACGAAAGATTGCGTAATATT
>Ga0247760_1001265_pt1 | contig 24121 bp, 28 predicted proteins | sample UWRJL171409R4_FD_179936 | JGI IMG/M metagenome (GOLD analysis project Ga0247760, IMG submission 179936) | Plant litter microbial communities from Arlington Agricultural Research Station in Wisconsin, United States - UWRJ-L171-409R-4 | ecosystem: Environmental > Terrestrial > Plant litter >... | reverse complement strand
GAGGAGGGGGAAGAAGAGGGAGGGGGGCTTCATTTTGAGGACTGGGAAGAGGGGACAGGAAGTGTCAGTCGAGTGAAGTTCAGGGGGTTGCCCTCGCGATCATCAATCGAGCGAAGTTGAGGTCGAGAGAGATGCCTAGGCATGACGACGAGGGTGGTGGGTTGGGGGTAAATACTGGGCATGGTAGCTGCGGGTATTTAAATGGTTTGCGGTTCTGCTTCTCCCGCATGGTCGACATGTGGCGTGAAGGGCGGCAGAGCCAATGGACGAGCTGCCTCGTCCCGCTGTCTCGATGCGACGCGGCATATAGGCTAATTGCCGGGCGCCATATCCTCCGATTTGCTCGCCGTTAGGTCTGCACATTAATCTGGGGGTTATTGGGCAGCCGGCGAGCTCCACGTGTCCACTTGCGATATTGTTATCGGGGTGACATGGTATAAGTCGTGGTGCTGGTGCGGGACCCGGAAGGAAGCGAATGCCCGGGTGGAATCCGGGGTATATTGTGGAGGGAGTCTAGAAGTTTCCGCACGGTAGATGTTCCGAGGGTTGGAGCTGGGCCGGCGGGTAGTGTCGGGAATGGTGCTCGGGTTTGGTTTGACCAAACGCTGAGGTGTCATTGAATCACCCGACTCCAAATTGCAGATAAGGTATACAACCGAATGCAAACATCTCCATGTCAACAACACCATGATGCATACTGCCCAAACCCAACTCTACCAGAAATCAACGCTCGACCATCACTATCACCCCCACACATCAATCCAACATGGTCCTACCAATCCCCTTTCCGTCCCCCACTTCCCCTCCCCCACTTCCCCCCATCACCACCCTTAACTCGAAGGCAAACAGCTCAACAACCCCCCCAACCTCCCCACCACCACCGCCTGCCTCTCCCTATCCACCGTCGTCTTATCCCTCGCATCGCCCACACTCACACTAACCCAACACCCCTCGGTGCCCACCACCTCCGTCTCCGTCGGCAGCTTCTCCCCGCCACAAATCCTCACATCCGGCTGCGAGAACAGCCCCACATTAATCCTGCTCAACACCCACTTAAACTGCCTCGCATCGCTGCACTCTTCGCTCACCTCCGGGAAGTTCACATTCAGCCACACATCCTGCGGGAGGTACGGCTTCCCCTGGATCGTGAGGGTGTTCACCAGCTGCGTCGCCAGCTGCGCGTACAGCCTACTCCGCAGCGGGACAGGGTTGGTGTCAAATGGCAGCGTCCCCGTGCTAGCACCGGAGAAGGCGATGGAGGGGATCCCTGCGACGCGCGAGGCGTAGACCGCGGCGCCGACGGTGCCGGAGAAGTGTACGGCGAGGTGGAGGTTGGAACCGACGTTGGGGCCGGCGACGGCGAGGTCCGGGAGAGCGCCGGACCAGAGTTGCGGCCCGATGAGGGAGATGCCGTAGCGCATGGCGGTGACGGGGAAGGAGTTCACCCAGTTGAGGCGCGGGGAGGTCAGGTTGGTGCCGACGGGGTGCGAGGAGGGGGCGCAGCTGGAGTATTGGCAGGGGGTGGTGCGCGGGATGGGGTCGAAGTCGGTTGAGCCTGGGATGGTGTTAGGGGTGGGACTTTGATGGGATGGGATAGGGTAGGGGGATTGGGAGGGAAGGAACGGGGGAGGTACCGGTGCCGGAGCGGTTCTCGGCCGGACCGGAGAGCACGGCGTCGTGGCCCGAGGCGAGGAGCGCGTCGTGGAAGGAGCGCGCGTACAGCTCGGCCCAGCCGTCGTCGTTGGATTGGATGATGCGCAGCGAGTGCACGCCTAGCGTCATCGCCGACGCCAAGCCCACTGCGATATCGACGCGCATTTTGGCGGAGCGGGACCTACGGTAGGTGCTGCAGGAGAAAAAGAGTGTCGGGTGCGCGGGGCGGGTGATGCGTGATCGATCTTGTGAAGCGTAGGTGGGTGTCGAGGGGAGATAGGAGATATATGTCGTAGGAGGTGGTGCCTGGATTGTTTTTGGGGTCGTCATTAGCGGAGGGTTGCCCAATCATGTGGCTTTGGCGCTTCACATGCTCGTCGAGTGAAACGTCGCCACGCTCTCGGGGCATGTGAGTGCTGTCATTGGCCGCGCTAGCGTGTGGAGTCCGGTGACCTCCGGGATGGCGCGGCGAATTGGTGTGCGAAGCTCGGGTGTTGCGCTCGGGTGTTGAAGCGTTGTAACAGTGGGTGGTCTTACCTGCCTGTTTGGCAGCCCGTGCAAGGTTTCAGAGCTATACAATAGCTATATAATGGGCGTTGTAGAAATTGATGTCGTGCACGTGTGGATTTGATTCACCAGTTCCGAGGCTGTAGGGTACGTCCGTACGCTCAGTGGATTCCTGTCCTGTTTCACAAGGCATTTCAAAAAAAGAAAGAAAAAGACACGATGTCCCATTGAGTGCGACTTAAAACTCGGTGCGATGACGTGAATATTGAACGTTGTCTCAATGCCTTGTGAGACCAAGACCGAAAGCCTAGGTAGGTACCTACTTGAACCCCCAGGCCTCGGATATAACCCGTCCATTCTAAACCACCCTATAGTCAACACAACCGCCCTCTACCAACATCAAGTAGTCCGGTAAATAGTTCTAAACCGCAGCGGCATCTCCCTCCTTCTCTTCAGTGTTCACCTCCTTCCCTCCGCAGCCTTCGCCGTTGCAGCCTTTACCCTCTCGGCCTTCGCAGCTAGCGCCTCCGGACTTCCCGCGGCAACCCATTTACACCTCCCAAAGCCCCCGCACACATACACCAAGTCGCACTCGCAGTTATTTTCGCACCACAGGTTGTTCGACACCAGCCATCTGTTCAAGCAGATGGTTCCCGTGCTGGTTCTGGCACGTGTAGAGCTGTCCGTTGGTGCAGTTCAGCATGAACTGCCGCTTGACTACCGCGTAGCCGGGGTTGGTCGATGTGCCCGGCGCGGGGGTTGGGGCGGCGATGGTGAGGGTCGAGGTGAGGAGGGTGAGGAGGAGGGTGGTGGTGGTGGTCTGAGTTGGGTTAGTGCACGGTGAGGCAAGGCAAGAAGGTGGTGTTGCGAACCTTCATTGTTACGGGAGTTGACGGTTGAGTCTTTTGTGGGGAAGATTAGAAAGTATTTTAGGTTGTGGTTGAGAGACAACTTGAAGGCTGTTGTAGAGCGTGTGAGGTTGAAGCAGACAAACCCGCCATTTATCGGGTTGTACTAAGTAGATACCCATGCCATCCCCGGGCGGCCGTGACCGTCCCGCTCAAAATGTCGTGACGGATATGGTCCAGTCTGGAAATAGGTCCAGCTTCTTGGGTTCCACTGCATATCTCTCGATCGTGTCCAGTAGAACCACGCGTCCGAGCCCTTAGTACCTGCGGTTGCCGGCCTCCACCTCCAGACGCCCGAGAAGAAGACTCGTGCATTGAAGTGAGACTCCCTTATCCCACCAACAGTCAAAGAGAAGAATATGCGCCATAGTGCTGCCAAAGATTTCAGGTTAAAGGGACCGCTGCACCATTCTTTAGCCATTATTCAAAGTGATCTGTGAAACAGCCTAGTTTCCTGTGACGAATCTGGGCACACGAAATTTCCTTTTTCGTCCGTTATCCTGAGCTGGGGTGAGCTGTGTTCCGTCAAGGTCCGAGGGACTTGATTCTGATCGCAATGTATGTGGCCCCTGTTCCTGTACGATGCGTTAACTAAGACCGAGACTCTCTGACTAGGTGTATATATTCTTCATTCTTGGGCTGACTCTTTGCATCTCTTTTATCGTTATTTCTCGGGTGTCTCTCAGCATAAACCGTCAAACATACATAAAGCGGCTGGTGCCATCGCCCCAGGTCCTCAACTTCCAACCGGTATAGGTAATGTGTGGGCCGTCAGAGAGACTCGGCGACGGCTACCATGATGCGCAATGATGCTCGCTACAAGGCGGTGTGGAAAGGGGAATATAGCCTTCGAATCTCAGTCTAGCTCCCTCCGAAGGGTATAAACGGCTCAAAGGCCTTGTACCAACAGAGGAGCTCTATGAAATTTTGCATGGTTTCAGCGCCATTACGAATTTGTCACTAATGCATGGACATTGGGTTACAGGCGCCAGTCTCGGAAGAAACACCTGACCGCCACTCAAGATGAAGAAGACATGAAACCCACCCTCTCGAAGAGAAGAACTCCCAACATCTTAATACCCCAACCCATCACTTCTTCTTTCCGTGCACTCCGTTCCTGCCTTTCAAATCCCTCTAGATATAGAACATCAAAAGTTCTGTTATCGCCCATCTCCGACAAGCCATAGTCTTCCATCTTACAACCCAAATCCATCACATCGCACTCGGTCAACATCATCTGCACGCGAAGACAATATCTCTGAAAATCTTCTCCTTTAGTTAGAGTGAAAGAAAGCGCGGCTAGGTAGTGGTGGTAGAGGTCTCAAAACTGGGTCTTTATAACTCCACCGCTATTTTAAACCCGTGGCAACTGTAGCCGAGATAGCCCAGAACTATACCCCCTCGCTTAGTCTGGCTTAGTCTAGCTCGATCTGGCTCAGGCCAAGACGGTAACCGCTCAGTTCCGAAGAAGGAAAGGGAAATTCATGGAGTCAATTTTAAGGCCGTGAACAGGCTGTTTCCGAGCATGGTGTTGCTCTCAATGCTGGCCTTGCGGATGCTTATGTGTATAGATCGGGGAGGGGGGGGGGGGGCAGTTCGTCGAAGCGTAGAGGGAGAGACCTGGAATCTGAAGTAGCACTCACCAGCATGAAAAGGGGAGCAAAATGCCTTGAATCTGATTGGTTTCTACGTATGTCCGTTAATCTCTTTCCATCTCACGATGGAGAGTGTTTACCTTACCTTACTTCAAACTCCATTTAAAAGGGTTGGCCAGAGCCACCACGTCGTATTTACTTTCAGGATTAATGTATACTAATATCTGTGGCTTTTTCACTTTCAGCCAGCTATGGCCATTAGATCAGCCACTGAAACTCCTACAATAATAAAGGTAATTACAATCCTATTAGTCCGACTAGCTCCAGCTGTTAATGTTTTGAGGCTCCGGCAACTAAGACATAGATCCCCACCCAGGTAGGACCAGTTGAACTGAGAACTTGGTTTTTACCTTCTGGTTCCTAGAAATTTTAGGCGCCAGGATACGATCTGAGACTTACAATCCCTAAGAAAAGAGATCCCCAAAAATAGCATTTTCGACGTAAATTGACATCAACAGCGCTACTGCTAAAGGTGTCGAAATCGACAACTAGCCAAGCTTGACATCAATAGTTTCGGCGCATTGAGCGTCCCAGAACGGCTGGTACACTCTACCAATGCCCTTGCGGAATGCAATCTTCTCCTTATTTCCTCCTGTGCTGCTGTTATTATTTTCCCACTCCACCCACAAGACGTTATAGAAACTGTACAATCTCGGACCTTTGCATTCCCTTGTACCGTCACATCTGTCAATGCACTGCCGATGAAGCAACTCAGACTCAGGGAGCTCACGGCGCATCGTGAATGAACCAGCTACCCAGTCGGCGTCGCCGCGTGAGATGGCAATGAGTTCACAGCGCGTGCTAGTCGGTATCTCTTGGGGGTCAGACGTGTTGAGGACGATGGCACCGATGACGTTATCCAACTCGGAACCCTCCTGAACCAGACCGGCCGTGATACAGTCAGAGCGTCGAATCGGCTCCCTTGGCTGTCTTAGTATATTGCCGACAGTGAGAAAGCACCTTCGAGCCCGGAACTCTAGTACAGGACTCCACGTCTCTGTGTCTGGCGCGAAGGGCTCTCGAGCAAGCAGCACGTGATGTCGGAAGTCCCAACCCGGTGGCAAGACGCCACTGTTTGCTTTTGTGGTCGTGCTCGGCTTCTTCTGTAGCGAGGACGGTTCGGACCGCCGTTGCTGCTGCTTCCTTCGTGATGCGCTCCCTCCTTTCCTTGCTGCCACCGCAATGCGTCTCTTTGTTTTGCCATCAGGGAGCTGGGGTGGTCTGGAAGTCTCATAATACGAATTTTGGATGCGCTCCCTCTCGCCCGACTTCTCGTTAATCTTGAACCAGTCGACAATCCTCGTTATGGTTAGGTAGGGTGTTTGAAGGGAGTAAGGGTCCTCTCCCTCCTTGGCGACGAATCTATGCGCGTCTTTCCACAGGTGGACGTCAATGCCGCCCGCCCAGCCAACCCACGACCATGAGGGAAACCTATTGATGACCTCAGAGGTGGCGAACCCATCCTGGGTGACTACTTCCCGACAGCGGCGGCGCACCGGCTCTGCACCCATCCAGAGCAGGCAGCCGTCGAAGAACATCTCCGGCAGGCCGAAAAGAACACCACCACGCATTGAGCGGGCCATGATGGTAGTGAGGGCTGAGAAGGCATTCAACGCGTCCCCGGGATAGGTGAGCTCACAGTCGTTGTATAAACGCACCAGGTTCGCGTAGTGCGGCAAGTTGGGCCAGCGCGCGAACAGATCAGCCTCGTGATGCTGGGCTCCCGGCATGTCCACCGCCGGCTGCGGCTCCGCTTCGTTCTCATCCCACGTCCATAGCTTGCAGCGCCACGACACCATCCCCTTCTGGAAGGTCAACCGACGCCGCGATACCTCACGCTCCTGGAATGTCCATCCACGCGTCGGATAGACATAAGTGCGGCTAATGGAAGGCCAGCGGGATACCAGGTGGCAGTCAGACGCGAACCTGAACTCTTGCAACGTGCACTCCCGCGGCTCCGAGCCTTTGCCCACACCCCTGAGGCCATAGCTGTCATCATCGCCATCGTATGCCACAATGGTGAGGTAGGCATTGGCGTATATGGACGCCATCGCCTTTAGCTGCACCTCTTTGTGGTCCGCGTCATCCTGCACGATGCAGAAACGGTCAACCCAGAGGTATCGCTGGCCGAGTGACCGGGTCAGCAACATGCTGTCTCTGATGGTTTTAGGCATCCTCTTCCGGTAGCGAGGGATGTCGAAAGCGTTCTTGCGGCGAAAGTCGCTGAAGTTCCCCAGCGTAGTACAGAGGGGATCTGCGCCCTTCCCCCAGACGTAGCTGAGAGCGAGGTATGGTGCGTCTTTTGGGGCGTACACCAAGCACCTGTTCCTCGCGTCCATCACGATCATCCTCGACGGGAGGTCGACCTTGAGCCACGGGTCCGAAAAGGAGTGACAGACCCCCGAGTGCTTCCGATCGCAGCGCGCCGCCCATCGCCTCACGCGCTTGCAGTTAATCCAGGATGCGTCGGGAACAATGCCCCTAATCTCGCCAGGCCCCGGAACAGAAACTCGCAAGAGAGAAAGGGATTCACAAGATATCTACCGTCTGTTAGCTGCGGAGGGCTGATCCGGCGCCGGTGTTTTGGGCTAGATTACCTACCTTTCCGACTTTGAAATACCAGCTGGCGACATTGTAGCCTAAGAAAACGGGCGTGAAATGCCGCAGCACCGCACCTCCGCCTTCCCGCTTCTGAAATTTCTCGGTGAAATAGTCGACAAATTGCTTGCATGTGTCACACCACTGCTGCTCCCTCTGAAACCTGCCAAAAGTGCTAACTCGTACCTCAGGCCCGCCACCTGCCCAGTCACGCACGGCTTTGGCGACACGCGAACAGGCGGGACAGTCGCTAATGTCTTCGTTGTCGTCATCAGAGCCGCTCGCATCGTGGGATTCCCACTCAGAACCATGGTCTGAGGTACTCTCGTCTCCATCTTCCCGCTCCTCGCTGCCCGTATCGATCTCTTCCAAGACTGAAAAGTTGAACGCATCAAAGTTCGAGCTCGAGCGGGAGTAAGCCTCCTTCTGCCTGCCGCGCTTTCCACTCCTCCCCTGACCAGTGCCCTTGGGACGGTTCGTGGTCTGCAATGACGACGGTCGCATTATTCCGTCTGGTTTTGGCGTTATCGAGGGGCTCTGGAAACAATGAAGCGATGAGATCCTGGTGGTAGCTGAGTATAATGCGAAGAACTTTGTCGTCGGGTATCAATCGTGGGCTGCGGGGTCCTGACGCATATGCCCAAGTTGGTTGGCAAAGCTTGAGTCATGTGGGGTAATGGAGACTGGCACAGATGGGCTGAGTTGCGGCCTTGTGATTAGTTCTGTGGATTTGATGCACCAAGGACAAACGAAATTGGCCCGCCAGCAGCCCGTACCCCAGTGTGAGGAGAACCGAGCCCGCGGCTTGGAGCGCCGCGATAAAGGCTGTGAACATCTCGGAGGCCATCGTCGCTGTTATCGTGGTTGTGCCGAGTTGCTTCCCTACCCGATGGAAGCGGTGGAGAAACCGATTGCGGCGGTTGAGAAATGGAAGGAGCGTTGGCGTCGGGCAGCGAGCTGCAGTTATCATGGCTGCTTGGTTACAGGGGACAAGCTTCAATAACGTCGTTGCACGGGTTCCTGCGGAAAATGCTCCACTCGAACCCTCATTGGCCCGAATCTAGGCCACGGTCCTAAATTTTGGCTCAGAATATACCAGTACATGCCCTAGGATGGTACATAATATCCCAAATCGGAATCGAGGATGGTACATGGTACCCCAGCTCGAGATTTGGGATGGTACATGATGACATACCAGCACCGATAGGATGTCCCACAGTATACCAGCACATAGTATATACCAGTACATGCCCTATTAAATTGTTACGTCTTTTTCGCGGAACCATGTAACCTCTCGTTAATACACGGGCGGCTAGTTACTTACCTAGTAATAATTTGATTGAAGATTTACGATAGAAAGCAGCTAACCCAGGATTCTACCTCCCAAACCGTGGCAAAGGGGCAGTCCCTGTGCAACAACCCCATCGCTGGTACAGTTACGTGAGATACTGTTCTTGCAAGCGAATTCCAATACGGCAAATCACCAAAACACGGCAAGGCAAGAGCCTATCGTTCGACAAAATACCATGAGCGACATTCCCTTTGTCACAATATCCCACACCGTAGATCAATAATTGATATATTGATGCGCTAGATAATCGTCAATTCCTCCCTGCAAATTTCTCTCATCTACAATGCTTTGTGGCAGTCCTATCAAGTCTACTCCGCTCAGTACAGGGAGGGCAGCTGTATACACCTGGCACAACTGCATCCACAGATAATTAGCGGAAAGGCAGGAGCCCAGGTTTTAGGACCGTCAGTCCATGCTGCCTAGGAACTGCTATAGGTCCCAGAATCAGGCCCGGGTCTTGCTCATACAAATCAGCTTCAGCTCACCCCAGCTCACCCAAGCTCAGGATTGCGAACGAAAAAGGAAATTTCGTGTGCCCAGATTCGTCGCAGACAACCAGGCTGGTTCTTCACGCTAGCATACATTGTTCATTGCACTTGGGATCTATTCGTCCGGGACCTCTGGATCCACGACCTGCTTGATAGTGTACTGCCCTGAGAGTTGTGCTAGCCTTTGTTCAGTCGTCTTGCCCCCATCATCTTGTAGCAATTGGACCCCGTCCGCTACTACGATCTGTCTTTACCAGGCCTACCCCGTAGTGTCTGGAGCAAGCCGTAACAACTTCCTTCCCCTGAGTGTGCTGTAAACCGTCTGTATACAGAGGCTTATAGCCTCTGCAGCATAATAGTATAGTGCTCAGAATTCTCTAGCTCAACAAACAGCAAAGTTTAACGATAATGCTAAAAATAAAAAAGGGATAGGATATTAAAGAGTTAGTAGCTGAATAACCTTTGTTGCTTGGTAGCGTTCAGAGGGCTGTACTACAGCCTCTGAGACCCTGTAACCCTTTGTACTATAGAGGGTTTATAGCACTCTTAGGGGAAGAATGCAAGCACAGGGTATCGCTAGAGAACCACTAGGATTATCTCTTCCGGATCGTTAATCCGAAAGACCGCCCGGGATCTCTTTAGTTTTCAAACCTTAATGAATGTGGCCGACCTATTCGGTCTGAGACCAGCGGCATCAAGTGATTCCAGCCATGTCAACTAGCCAAGCGTATAACCATAGCCCATCCGACCAATTTCTCCTTTGTGTCTGATTTGTCTAATTAGGTGCCAGCTGTCACTTCGGCCCTGTCTATCTCTTAATATACTGGGCTATGTTAGTTATATGTGACAGTTCTTCCTTGTGGACTCAGTTTTGCCAGTCTCGGATAAGCTGTAGGATGCATTAAGTAAAGCTATACCTTGATATAGATAGGTACTTAGGTATATGGCCTATGACTATTGTCCCAGCTGGCTAGGTAGGTCCATTAAAACCCCCGAATCATCCTGCACCTCGCTGCTCGTAGCCTACCAGGGGTTTCAGTTCTGACAGACGCGCTGGGCCTCGGCAATAGTATACGAGTGGTTCGTATCCGGCCATCTCCGCAACGTATCTGGCTGACGTTCGAGGATCTGCAGCCCTAAGCTTTTGGCCGCGTGCTTGGTAATATGGTAATGTATCAGCTAGTTGCCGGGGTTGTCGGTTTTGAAGGCAATAATGACAAACCCGCCGAAGGGCACGAGCACGACGTCGCGCCGCGCGGGGTTGTCTAGGCGTAGCGATAGGTCGCTGGGCAGCAGGCTGCCGCACGACTGGGTGCCGACCTGGAGGATGGCAAAGTCGTGGCCGTGCAGGTGTAGTGGGTGCGGATTGCTGTAGCTGTCGTCGCAAATGGTCAGGTAGATCCAGTCTTGGGCGGTGTAGCCCTCGGGTACGACGAGTTCGTTGGCCGTCCAGTTGCGCGACAGGTTGGGGTTGAGGAAGGCCAGCTGGGAGTAGTCGATGCGAAAGGGCGTCCATGACGACAGGTTCGTGGGGTTGAGCCCGAAAAAGGCCAGAGGATAATCTGATGGCGGCGGGGCGCCCGTTGTGATGTCTTCGATCTCCTTGGAGCAGTTGGTGTCGCACGTCGGCTGGTTGGCGGGCGTTGGCGGGACGATCTACTCGACGACGGGTGTGATGGATGCGTAGGGCTCGTCGGTGTAGCTCAGGTCTAGGTTCGCCCACGGGGTTGAGGTAGGAGTCTGGGCGGCCGCCGCGCCGTAGTGGAAGATGCTAACTTGTTCGTATGGCGAGGTCCGGTTCGGCTCGATCTCGCCCGTGCAGTTTTCGGGGATGTAAGCGCGGATCTAAAAGTCATTTTCGCCAGGCGGTGCGCTGCCGTCAAGTTCAATAATGACGTTGAAGCGTTAGCTGATGCCGATGAAGACCTCCTTGGTCGTGTAGGGCTGAATGAGCATAAAGTCGACCTCAATCACCTGTATTATATGGCTGTCGATGGTCACGATAAAGGTAGACCCGAAGGATGTGTTAATGAGCTGCAGCAGGAACCGGGTTGCGTTGGCCGTTTGCCCGCCGACGTTGATCGTGTACGACGTAGGTATGAGTTTGGGGTCGACGACTGGCTGGCCTGCGAATGTGTTCACTTTGCCGATTCCATTGAGCAGGATGCTTGGACTTAAAGTAGTCCCGTGTTGTAGGAGGCTGAAGGCGCTGTTGTGAACTAGGCACGCGGATGTTAAAGCTTGGACTCTTAGAGAAACATAATAGGTACTCACTCCAATCGGTGAACAAGAGTGGTTGCTCTGGGGTGACATCATATTGAGCCGAGCTCGGGCCGTGGATGGTAATAGGCCCGACTAAGCCATCGGCGTATTAGATGGTGTAGTGCGAGTGGTACCAGGAAGAGCCGTATTAGGTTGCGTTAAACGTGTAGACAAACTGGTCACCGGGGGTAATGGGACACTGTGTTACCCCGTTGACGCCGTCGGCCTGCATGTTGAACCACTGGCGGATGCCGTGCTAGTGGATGCTAGTGCCATTTGTTGAGAGGCTGTTGAGCACGGTGATCTCGATCAGATCGCCCCGGCAGGCCTGGATCTAGGGGCTGGGATACTGGGCTGCCGGTTTGGTAATGTCACGGAACAGCTTCGTCTTAGAAAAATCAAGACCGTCGGCAGAGTAGCTGCCATCCTGCGCGATAATTGTGTAACTGCGTTTGATGCCGACGGGTATGTTGATGTCGCCATTGGAGTTGAGACCCTTGTAGTCGGTGCCGATGTCAAAGGTGATGTTACTATTGGTGAGCCAGCAGCTGGTATTTGTGGCTGAGCAATCTTTGAAGCCGACCATGGCCGAGTAGTCGTACTGGAAAGTGTCATCTCCAGGATGGCCTCTAGGAGGTTTGAAGACGGGTCCGCGGGGTGGATCTATGTGGATGTGAGTCGGAATTCCTAGGGCGACCTGGTCGCTTAGCTTAAAGTCCTTTTCGGGTAAAAGGTTTGACGAGATAGTAATAAGGTAAGTGAGCAAAGCCCACAACTAATTAAGGAGTTTTATGCTGACTTTTCTGCCAATTATAAGACTATTGTACGGTTTTGAAAGTGAGAAGGAAAGACACTCTCCCTGCGGAAGAGAAAATGCCGAGACTTTTGCCTATAGTTGTCATGGGGGAGAAGGAAAAGAGCAAGGCGGGAGATGATTAGGGGGGCCCTTAGTTAGCCCAGAGAAGGCCTAGCGTAAGCCCATAGCCTTATCGGGTAAGGCGATGGGGGTTTATGGCCAATCGGGACCATCGTCGATGTCGTGATGCCCGAGCTTGGTATATGCTTGGCATCTCAACCAACCATAGCTGACAATATGCAAATGTACTCTATGCAAGCTGTACTGTGAAGGCCGAGCCGGTATTTCAGCTAACCACCAAATGTGATGCTGCCATCAGAGTCTAGACCGCGACGAGGCTCCCGCGAGTGATTCCGTGAACGTGAAGATCATTTCCGACTTCAGCCCAGCACGTATATCTGGAGGGTGTGCTCCATAGTCCTCCATGATATTCTCAGCATCTGATCTAACCACTTACCATAAAAGGAAATCTAGCAGAGCCATTTAGGCTGTAGTGAGGAAGAAATTCGACGATGGTTTGCGCGTGGGATGCATCTCACCCATGCCTGCTCTTCCTGACTCGGTAAGGTACGAGCTTTTGCCAGTGGAGTTAGTGTACCGAAAGCTGTGGCTGATTCGCCCTGAGCTTTCCCTGATTCTTCCCTGAGCTAGGGTGATCCTATACATAGCCGCTGCATAACCTTAGAGGCCCGTTTTCAGCCCCCCCCAAAGCTAAGATTTCCTTTTGAGATGTAACGAGTATATTAGGGTACCTGTGACTCCAGTCATAGTGCCAGATTCGCCAAAGCAGCGCAAATCCGCGCCTCGCTAGGCACTTTAAAATAAAGCAAAAGAGTCCCAATCACGCCTCTTCCAGGGCTGTATCTTCGATATGTTATGTTATAGAAGGACGCGGTAAATGGGATATATTAGCCGTTAATGGAACCGCTGATAGCAGCAGCAAGGTTACCCATCTGTGTTTCTATTGTTAATACGTAACGTATCATTTTCAGTACTGGGAATATATAAGCTGTCTTGGCAGTTTATTAATCTGTGCTAAGGGAGATATCTGTTGGTTTGTGACAGTCGATGCTGCAGAGAACCACACTAGAACCCAAATCAGGCTACCGATAAATAATCTCAACCCAGGTACCGATCTTGTCTGTGTGCTGGCGAAACTTCATCACGTGCAACACCGAGTTGCCTTCGGTCTTGGCTTCACGTTCAACCCCCTTTTCACCCCTTTCCCCTACCACACTCTCTCCCATGTCACTCTCACAATCAGACAACGCTGTAAACTGCATAACTTGATACAACCCTGAAGCCATGAGCTACCCCAAAGGCCGGCTTCCCTCCGGCGACATCCCCTTCGTCGCCATCGTCCTCCACAGCCTCGCCCTCTACAGCGTCATCGAGCTCTTGTTCATCATCTTTGCCACATTCAAACGCCGCAGCGGCCTATAATTCTGGTCCTTCATCGCCACCTAGCTCGGCATCGCCATCCACTACGTCGCTTTCATTCATTCTCCGCCTGCTGCGCCTCACCACCTCGCCCTACCGCGTCACGCTAATACTCATCGGGCTAGCCGCCATGGTCACGGGGCAGTCGTTCGTCCAGTACAGCGGGCTGCACCTGCTGATGCCCTCGTCGCGGCGTTTGCGGATGGTCAAGACCATGATGATCATGGACTCCGTGGGGATCGTGCCCATGGGGGCACTCGCCTACAACTTAGGCTCGGGTGGTGACCCCGCGGCGTTTCATCGGCCGTTTGATATCGTTAAGAAGTTCCAGGTTACGCTCTTTTTTGTACAGGAGATGATCATCTCGGGGCTATACATCGATGAGACGGTCAAGCTGGTGAGTCTTCGGAGAGGCGTTCCTGAGCGCGGGATAGGAAGTCTTGGGCGCGAGAGTACTATGCGGAAGCTCATGGTGCATCTTATCGTGATGAATGTTACGGTCGTGCTGCTTGATATCACAGTGTGCGCACTGGAGTATGCGGGGAAGTTTGAGCTGCAGACGGCGTGCAAGGCGTTCGTCTCTAGCGTCAAGTCGAAGTTTGAGTTTAGCATTCTGAACAATGCGGTGGAGTTCGCAACGCGAAGGCTAAACAGACAGTCGAGTCTCACGACCCCTAGGGCTATGGATGAGGTAGCGCGTGAGAGGGTGCAAGGAAGGGATTACGGATTTGTTGGTGAAGGGAGGCATGTCGATGTTAGTGTCCAAGCTATTGCCGCAGCGACCGAGTTTGGTGAACGAAGAAGCCCGGCTGTCGTGGGGAGCGATAAGAAGAGATAGCCGTAGAGCCCAAGCTAGGAGTGCGAGACGTTAGGCATGTTTCAGAGTTCGGTAGAAAAGGGTAATCGTCGATGCGAGGTTATGACTGTGGTTGTGCCCTGCAATAAAATTTGGGCATCTCTATTCCATCTCCCGGGGTGCAAAAGATGTTGTATCAACCGGCAGCTCATACATTTGGCCGCCCAGACTGCGAGGACCGGTCTCGCCCTCGCTCAGCTCAGCATCATAGTGTGGCGCTGTAGCTCGCGGGGCCGATAAGCCATCCAATTCCGGCTTCCCATCTGGCGCTGGGCCCTCTGTCGTGTTTGCATCCGGATCTCTTTTCTGTCTCCGCCAGCGGCGTATGACCAACAAGGCGGCCACCACCACGAGCGGCACTCCAGCCGTACATCCCGTTGCAACACCAGCAATGGTACCGCTCGATACGCTACCACCCACGTAGACTCCCGGCGAGTAGAATCCGGCATGTTGGACACCACGATTTCCGGCCGGATAGCGGGTGTTTATGGGGTACTTGTTCCGATCGCCATATTCCGCGCTGCCCCAGAACGGGTGCAAACAGAATTTCAGTCTTTTCTAAGAGCATTAAGGGCTAGGATTAACCTGCTTTATTTAAAGGCAATACCATATTTTATAGTGGAGAAAAAGGTCATAAAAGGTAGAGAGGGTGTGTCGTGGGGGAAATTTACGGCTCGCTTATAATGTACGTTACCCGACAATCCAAGCCCATATTTCGCACGAATGTGAAATCAGCTGACCCCGCGATACGACTCCACGTCCGAGGCCATTCTGTGTTCCGTGCGGCGCCCAAGTGGGTCCTGGCTTGGTGTTGTTTTTTTTTTTTTTGCCGCTTGGCAGCAGTCGGTCATCAGCGGAGTAGACGCCCGCATGCAACCTCCTGTAACTCTTGCCAAAAATGCCCTTGACGTTCCTTGCTCACTGCCAAGCAAGCCATACGGAGTTGCATGCCAAGAATCCTGATCTCCCAGTTTCCCTGCCCGCCCTCGGCAACACTCGGACAGGCGGGTTAGCCCTCGCGGCGAAGATGCTTGACCAAAGCCTCTCAACTAGGTACCCTACGTAAAGTGTATCACCGTCGCACTTTGGCGGACCGAGGTCGGCATAAACCACCTGCTTCTTACAGGGCTGCGGGACGCATATTAGGCTGTACACAGAGCAAAACCATCATACGATGCTTATTACATTCATTCCTCGTGGGGATCCCACGAACCTGGTAGGTCCCGGCTGCATCCCGATTCGATCTGCTGCCTCTCGTATCTGCAGAGATGTCTCCCACTTCGCATCTGCGGTAGCGTGTGAATGGTTGGGGACCACGAGCTGCGATATTAAGAATGCAGAGCTTAAAGTGTTCAGCGTAAGAAATCATGATCACCAGTGCGGGTGGTGTGGGATGCATTTATGCAAATTGCAAATGACACATTCCCCGACATTAACATCCAAGGTTCACATAAATGGAGGGGAAACTGGCATTAAACGTCGTAGGATTTATTCATCATCGGGGTGGGAAGGGAGGATAAAAATCACCTAGTGAGCCTGACACCCTTGATGTGATCTAGGTGTTCTGTCGCAACATAGTTCTCCATCTATTGATTTCTTACCACCGACTTTCCATCAACTATCCAAACCCGGAGATATCTGAATCAACATGCATCTCTTCAAGCCCTTGGCCGTCCTTGCAGCCTTCGCAGGCAAACTCACCTTCGCTCTTCCTCAAGGGGCCGATGTGTCTCCAGTGACGTTCGGACCGGCACCCGTCGCCATAACCAGCAGCTCGGCACGTGTTCTTCCCGAAATCCTGGCAGACCAGGCCCAAGTCGTAGTTTTCGCATTCGGCAGCTGCATGACCGATGCAGCCCGTACCACGTACAACCTGTTCCACGGAAGCTCGGGCTGTGTTCCCGTGACGAATCGCGGGTCCATCACACATATTCCGGCCACGGGGTGGAGCGGTTCTTAGTGAGTTTGATGATTGGGCCTAGAAGAGACAAGGACGCACAACTTACAGCGCCAATAGCTGCATCGTCAGGACATGGAGCGGCAGCAACTGCCAGGGATCATCGGAGATCATTAACTCGGATGAGTGCCGCACTGTGTCGTACGCTGCGTTCTCGTACCAGTGTGCCTGATCGAGGTCGTGGTGGAGGTAAAGGGTTGTTGACCAGGGCGTGAAAACTTGTCGCGAGCATCAACGATCTCTGGTCCCTAGGTAAGGCTTTGGAGTGGCAATCTGTTGGTACTAAGTTAAAGGGAGGTGTTTTCGATCACGAGTAATTCCAACCAGCCTTTTACATACAAAATCAAATATGTTCACAACTACTCACCACAGCGCTGTAGAAAGTTTTCTCGTTTATTAATTATTTATTTAAAGCCATAGTGTTAAAGCATATATATTCTGCACATATTTACAATACAGTGATCCGTGTTCTGTGAAGCAAACAAGGCAGCACTAAAGGCAAAACCTAAAAGTGTTGATTAGTAACTAAGTTATTTAAATTTTAAATTTCCCCCTAAAGGTATAATATTACGACCTGCACCTGGCACAGACCTGAAGGACTGGTCAGGTTAAGACAGAGCGTATGGCAGGACGCCAAAGGCTGGGTGGGCGTTCCGAAGATGGCTTATTAAGCTAGCACTCCTAGACAGGGATCGGGCCCCTCATCGTCGTCAATAGGTGCACCGTTGTTGGCGTCGTTCTCACCATCGTCCTCGCCTGACTTGTTGCCATTGTTCGCGCCGTATACCAGACCGGCCCATCTTGTTGGGTAGATGAACCCCTTTCGGAAAATGCAGTCAAGGTGGCGACTGATCTTCATATCGTGAGGGTCGAACTTTATGACCTCGGCCCACACCTCCTCACCGCTGATACTCGAATCCCATGCTTCTTTCATATGTTCCCTCACAAATTCCAAGACTTTGAGAAACCGCCCCTTGGCAGCGTCGTGCTTGCAAGGGTTGTAGCTGTCAAGCGTCTCCCAATCGTGCTCTGTGAGGACCGGATTCCCTGCCATTGTGAGAGAACACACGACGCGGTGACAGGATGGTTGGCCGAATAATGGTTCTGGAAGGGGCGAGAGTTAGCCTGGAAGCAACGGCGCATGAAGCACGGTTAACCACAGGCAAGGTCGACGTCGAAATGGAGGTAAAGGGCCAAGTACTGTTCAACCACAAGTGATGTCGGCGGCAGGCCACGGCCATGAGGCCAACCATGCGAATTTGTTAAGCGGGGTACTTACTGGTAAAGATCGGCTGGCCAACTGGTGTCTCCTTTCAGCCAGATTATGCAATATAGAGGCAAGGTACACCGTTTAGGAGGTAAGCGGACGGCTGCCCAATAAATCTTTCTGGAGGTGGGGGTCAGCATAACAGCTATGAGACGCGAAGCCTGTGGGTGGTAGGCTGGGCTTATGTATGTGGCATCGGGGACGTTGGGTGGCCGGATCGGAGGGGCCGTGGTGTCACATGTGGTGAGGGTGTAAGTGGCTGCCTGCTTCATATGGTCATGCCTAGGAACATGCAATGGAATGTGGGGATCATGTGCAGGCCGTGGGATAGGATAAACGCAGCGCGTTGTACTGTGCCGCTCGGTCGGATGTACGGATTCGAGAAGGGAATGATAAGGGCGCGGGGAATTGATAATGCGTGTTGGGGTGTTTGGCTGCAGGTCCTCATTCGGATTCGTCCGGTTCAGCTTCGCAGATTCCAGCATGTACATACACAACCCTACGCTCATGGGTGTATTCCGGCGTCCCCGCGCGAGAGGCTGGAAGGCCTGGCCCCGCATTGGCGAGGGAATCTGGACGACGACCTCTCTGGAATGAGTTGGCGATAGCGCAAAGTTGGGATTGAGATAGTTACCTTTCCTGTGTGACGCTATCAACCCCATCTTGTATGCACTTTCGGTCTTCGATTGTCGGAAAATCGGCAGTCGTCTGACCATAATCCTTCTGCCGTGGTACTTTTGTGGAATTTACACTCATTTGCTCATTCTCATGAATACGCAAAGCTATCCCCAGCTCCTCAGACGCGGCAATATACAGCAGTCAGAACGCAGAAGGGGGGATGGTGGACCGATTCGGATGACTGCATGCATACACGGCAGCGGCGCTGGCCCAAAATGAGCACGGTGAGGATGGTGGGTGTCTTGGGAATTCTCCAAGAGCCAAAATTGGATGCTGCTAGGATGTACTATCATAAGACTTTTACTCAGTAAACATTCCCTTGTATTACAAGCCCTAAGGGATGTGGTTATGGACTGAAATTCTTGGAAATGTATGGAACAATATCACAGATTAATTACAGTGTGACTGACGTACTGCCATTCTCGGACTTCAGTCTGTGCTTGTAAAGATAAGGTAGGCAGCAAATGTATTCAAATTAAAGTAGTCTATCTGCTACCTGGAACTGGAAAAAAGTTCAACCAAGTCCAAGCCGGCCTACAGGAATTGCTGGTTTGTATGCGATTCAGATTGATCCAGTTCCAACCGGCACATCCCCGTAGCGTTGTGCCACCTGCACAAGGGCGTTATAGATGGCTACCTTCTCCTCAAACTCTCGCAGGAGATCCCCGTCGCGCTTGGTCGCATCTGACCCCCCAAAGATCCTCACGCCAATGTAGTAGACATCTGCCAGGGCCTCGCACAGGCGCCTGAGTATGAAGGACACCGTGTTGCATTGGTAATACAGACTGAAACGTATATATCAGCATTACGTCCGCTTGCTAGGGTTAAGTGGATAGAATTGACTCGGCCTTGAACTTGTCGTCAATCCTAAGCCTCGCGGCTGCGGTGAAGCGGCTTTGGCTACCATAGTTTTGGTATCCAAAGTCGTGACGGTGGCACGCAGGGGCGAAGGGGAATCCAAGCGGGTTGTCGGGCGACAACGTGCAGTCATCGGTCGTCCAATCTAGCGTCGCCGGGTCGCGGGCATTGCGTTTCGCCGTGAATTGGGGCAAAGCGAGACTGAAAAGGTATTGATCGGTGGTGACCTCGAGGCTCTGCCGCTTGGTGGGGATCATATCCGCGGCCGAGAGTACCGGTGATGTACCGAAAAGAAAGGCTAGGAAGGTGGCGCGCTTCATGTTGTAGATAGTGATCTGAGGTAGGCTAATTTTCATGTCAAGGGGTCTTGTAGCTGGTGGATATATCGCGGCCTCTTCGCGATCTTATACTCCCCTTGACCCCTTCCGGGCCCCCATCTCCCCGCCCGCCAAGATAAGTTTCGGAGGTGACACGACTCACGGTCATGACTTCGGTCTGTTATCTATTAGTGATAAAAGTTACGTACTGGTGGCCTAAAAGCCTGGGCCGCCTTCACTTGCATGACTTCTGCTCATCTGGACATGGTTTATAATTCTAGAGGCCGACAACGCGTTTTCTGCGGATTCCTCGATATGGAAAGAATTTTCGATCTACGGCAACTTCCGAGATCATGAAGTTGTTTCACAGTCTTGCCGGGCGTAGCCTTCCGAGGCGCGCAGGCCACCCCAAGTCGCTATGGTGGTACAAGAGTTCACTATGGCGTAAACCACATCATCCTATTAGCTAACTAAATTCTGCCGTCATTTATCGTTTTCTGAGATGTTCAGCCGCAGCACTAGCTCGCGAAGTGCGAGGTGAGGTGCGGGTGGGACGCGGGGTCTCCTTGAGCGTGGCGGCAACGGTCATGACAAAGGCAATTTGTCAAATTCGCAGCTCACGCCCGCAAGAGCGCGCTTTTCTGAAGCTGGCTTGCACCTATGCAGTCACATGTAACGGAAGCCTCGACCTATGTAGCCAAGTTATCTCTGCACGCAGACTCTGGTTTTTGAGCGCAGCGCTTCGTGCTGGCGCTGCGCGCACCCCCGACCCGCAAGTGGCCCATGCCAATGTATAAGTGGGCCCAACCTGAATGCTCAAAAAAAGAGTCTGTGGCCCACTTGAACGAAAGTGACTTCACGGTCACAGCCCATTTCTACTATAAACACTCCATAATTGCCAGACCCCAAATAGCTTGAAAAGGTTTAAAAAATTATGCTAAAGATGACGTGAAGTCAAGGATTCCAGATCTAAAGTCAGATTTTAATTTGAAGCAATATTGGTAGAGATGTAATTTGAATAGAAAAAAGAAAAAAAAATCACAAATCTAGATAGGATTAGCTATACCACAACCACTCCTAAGGGGGTCAGTAATCTAAAATCTATTGTGAAGCTTCATTTTTATAAGTCTGACCTCCGAGACGCCTTTTTAAACTATTATTATAATTTTGGACTTTTCTATAATAGTAATCCTTTTTTAGAATATTTTTCGAAAATTTGAAAATGATTTCTTACTTTTTAATAAAATGTGGTCTGTGTACCCGAATAAAGCTTAGATCATTAGAATGGCTATAGTAAGGCTAATTTAATAGAAATATTCAATCATTTTTAAAAAATTTGTTCAATTAATAATAGTAATAATATAAAGCAATTTTCCAAAGCTTTTTACAATTTTTAAAATCTTACCCTTTTAACTGTATATTGAATTACTGTGGCGCGAGGGCCGTAAAAACAAATAAAACGAACTACACATTACAAAAACGGCTGTGCCGAAGGTTACTGTTGTCGGAAGCGCGGCACTCTGGATTCTGTGGAATTGTAGGGGTTGCAACTCGTGATTCTATTGCTTGTTCGGCTCTCTGGCTCAGCCAGAGAACCTTCCTTATAACTGTGAATAGTGGCAAGCCGTGTGACAAAGCCGCGCGGCTACAATTGCGCGTCTGTGGCAATGGTTACAAATCTATTGTTCTGGTGGTTTCCAGACTCTTCTTTCTGACAGTTCTGGCCTCTGGCCAGAACCCCCTTCTTTCTGACAACTGTTGTTGATCCTGAACTGAGTGGGGGAAAACGATTGATTTTCTAAGTTCAGAGAGCGTGCGTGATTGAAAACTTAAAGGAGTCGCGTACGCACAGACCACAACAACTAGAGCCTCTACTGCGAACTGCGGCAATTGCTGCAGTCGCCCTGGGGGCTGGCTAAAGGCCACACCCTAAGTGAATATTAGGTTAAAAGAAAATACTAGAAAATAGCCCTAATCTAGGGCCTCCCAACAAGGCCTTATATTCAAGTTTTGGCCTAATGGCTAGCTGGATGCAAGGCTTTGAAGGCTGTGGTTAGGAGTAGTTTTTCAGAAAGGGGGTTAGTTATAAGGGATATTATTTATCTACTTAAACACTTCTTAATTCTATATGCTATAGTATGTACATTATAATAAAAATAATACCGTTAAGAAGCCCAGAATCAAGACTTTCCAACAAGTCCATATCATAAATTTTGGTTCAGTGGCTCGCTTGTTACAGTGGGCCCAAACAGTACATCGCTAAAAAGGGTCTGAGCTTGCTGAGATCACCAACCACCAGGACTGTTAGCGCCAGTCTCGAGTGTCCTGTTTACTCGCGGTGCTTATCCAGCACTGCCGAGTCGCGCTCGGAGAATTCGGGGTTATCGTTACCTCGTAGAAAAGGTATTTGCTCCAAGTACGCGTCACCGCCGACGCTTACTGACATTTTCACTAATCGTGTCAAAAACAATTCGCTGTCCAAAAACGTGGTTAATTCCGCGTTGGAGGGTAAGGCACGGCAAAGAAACTTTGTCTGTAATGGCCACAGGTCCCGTCGACGGCCCACGGCTTGATTCGAGGCGATAAGGATAAGGAAAGCTAGTGCGTGCTGTTTAGGGCTATCCTTATAGATTACGCGTTATCTGCTTTCTATCGATAGGAAACTTTAGCTGGGGGGGACTGAAAAGGGGCCTCTGAGACTGTGCGGCGGCGGTGTATGAGATCACCCTAACTCAGGGAAGAATCAGGGGAAGCTCAGGACAAATCAGCCACAGCTCACCCTAGCTCACCCTAGCTCACCCTAGCTCAAGATTGCGAGCGAAAAAGGAAATTTCGTATGCCCAGATTCGTCGCAGACAACCAGGCTGTTTTCACGGCGAAGTTATCCGAGGCAGCCAGGTTTTGGCTAGGGTGTCTCCATTCACACACATATTCTGGGACGCCGTGCAGGCGACATGTTCAACTTGTAGGGGATCGTACGGGTAATATTGCCTATCTCGCAGCTTTTCACCGAGATCCAGATCATGCCATAGCTTGCGAGAGACCTGCCGACCAGCGTGGCTCCTGCTGCGAACTTGCGAAGCGGCAGTGAGTACCTGTACTTGGGTCGGCATTTGCTCCATGTTAGGTCCGTTCAACCGCCGGAATTCGCCCGGAACTATGGGAGTCTGCCCGGTTGGGATCTTGACAAGGGGGTTACAGTACGGCACCCAAGAAAAATAGAGGAACATCTGCGACTGGTCATGTCCTATACGTTTTTGTAATTTTTGCTGGTGGGAGGCGTTTCAGGCTGTTGGCGTTGAGGGAGGCACTGCTTAGAAGGTTGGGTGTGTGACGGCTGTCCTGAGTCGGAGGTGGCTGAGAGAGGTGACTTGAGTAGCGCCGAGGCTTTCCGGTCCTGCGAGGCCGAAGACAGCCTTCGTTTCAAGAGATCTTGCAAGCTATTCAAGAGGTACTGGTGTTACCCGATACCATGGTCGACCCACCGGATTCATCCTTTGTCGATGGGAGTCGCGAGCCTCCGTGCCACTCAAAATACTTGGCCCTGGTCGACGAGATTGGAAGGGAATGAACAGTATTGAGTCCCCTCTCCCTTGGGGCGAACCTGGGAAGCCCGAATCGACGATGCAGTAGATTTTCGATGGGAGACTTAAGGAGCGGCGCGCAAGCCGCGATAATCAGGAGAATTTCTTCGATGCGCGTCCTGTTCGGTGGTCTCGTTAGATATCCAATAGGCCCCGTGGAGCGATAACATACCACAGATACGAGGGCATCATGTCGCCAACAACGTTTGCGGACGTGGGGTCGAACGTCTTGACTGTCATGATTTTGAAGACGCCGGCTACCATTGCGAACAGTCCGAATCCCATGAGAGCGGTGAGCAGCCCCTTTTCTACAGGCGAGCGGCTGAGCTTCCAGATGATAAGAGCGGGAAGCACGGCGAAGACGGCATCGCTGACCATGCCGATGCCTTTCCGGGGCGGGTACCGGGTTAGCCCAAGTTACCGAGAGTCGGCAGTACCGGGTGGACCCACCGATGAATGCATATGCCATTGCCCAGATATTTTCGGGGGGAAGACACTTCGCTCCGATGTTGGTGGCCCAGATGCCCCTGATCGGCCGACACTGGATAAGCTGGGCAATGTCGCAAGCCACGAGCATGGCCGCTTGGAGGACGATGGTGGACCAGAGCACCGCTTTCCATGTCCGCTTTTGCGTGATTTGCAGGAGCAAACATGCAACCGAGATACGGGCAAAGGAGGACGCCCAAAGCGACACGACAAAGACGATGAAGGTCGTTATTCCAATAATCTCGGTTTCGTCGGCCGAAAGGCAGGAGGCTGGCTGCCCGAAGCCGTAGCCCACTGCAGCGGTGGTAAGCGCAATCGATAGGATTTCCGCAAACTGTTTGTGTTTGTGGTCAAAATTGGGTCACCACGAGACCGGGGGGGGGGTATTTACAAACGCAAT
>Ga0247760_1001264_pt1 | contig 24131 bp, 12 predicted proteins | sample UWRJL171409R4_FD_179936 | JGI IMG/M metagenome (GOLD analysis project Ga0247760, IMG submission 179936) | Plant litter microbial communities from Arlington Agricultural Research Station in Wisconsin, United States - UWRJ-L171-409R-4 | ecosystem: Environmental > Terrestrial > Plant litter >... | reverse complement strand
CAAGGAACAACAGCTCGAGATCCGCGGCGCTGACGTGCCGACCTACCTCGGCGTGCCCAAGTTCCGGCTCGGCAAGAAAGAAGAACACGACGCGATCGGCCTGACGCACGGCCTCAGCGTGTCCGATCATGGCGGCGATATCCTCGACTGCGAAGTCAGCGTCGTCGCCGGCAAGGGCAAGCTCGTGATCACGGGCTTGCTCGAGAAGGGCATGGAGGAAAGCGCCCAGGCAGCGATGAGCTACATCCGCTCGCGCAGCACGATCCTCAAGCTCGAGCCGGACTTTTACCAAAAGGTCGACGTTCACGTGCATTTTCCGGATTTCGTCCGGAAAGACGGGCCGAGCGCGGGCGTGACCATGGCCACCAGCATCGCCAGCGCGCTCACGCGCGTGCCGGTGCGCAATGAGGTGGCCATGACGGGCGAGATCACGCTGCGCGGTCGCGTCATGCCGATCGGCGGTTTGAAAGAGAAGATCCTCGCCGCTCATCGCAACGGCATCACCACGGTGCTGGTCCCGAAAGAGAACCGCAAAGACTTGCGGGAGATCCCGCGTCGTGTGTTGAAGACGCTGCGCGTGGTGCTGGTCGATCACATGGATGAAGTGCTGCGCGAGGCCATGGTGTTCCCGGAACCGGACACACTGTTTGGACCGCGCCGCTCGCTGATCGAATACCGCAACGGCGAGCTGATCGAAGAGGACGCGCCGGCTCCCTCTGCTTCGCGCACCGTGCTCCCTGGCGACGCGCCGAGTGAACAACCCGGGCTGAGCTGAGCGCGAGCGCTTCGGCTCGAGCGATTGCCGCTCGAGCCGCCGAAGCCCGAAAGGTGCTCGATCGGTGATAGTGGCACCCCGCCTACGTCGCGGGGGGGGGTTGACGCCAGCGGGGTGCCGCGGGCAGCAGTATCACACCTAAGGGTTATTTGTGAAGCGCAGAGCACGCCCGCAAATTTGCACCCAGCCGGCTCTCCGTCGCGGCCTCGCTTCAGCGAGTCCGGCGACACTCGCGGGCTCGAACCGTGACCGATTTGAGCGTCTCGTGTGCCATGAGCGAAAACCGCCGCAGTGCGCTCACGACGTTTGCGGCTCTGAAAGCTACGCGAAGCATTGACCGCGCTTTGCCAAAGCCGCGTAGTTTCCGGTATTTGTCGACTATTCGCCCGTTCAGCGCAGGTCACGGGCGCGTGTTTCGAGTGGCGCCGTCGAGTCGCCATTCGCTGAGCCACGCCAGAAGCTAGGCGATGAGTTACTGTTTCGATCCGGTCTGATGTCCATCCTTCGCGCTCGGCAACCCTCGATCCTCGTGCGACTCGCGGCCTGGGGTGTCTGCATTCTGTCCCGCGCGGCGTCGTGCAACACGAAAACGCAGCAAAGCTCGATTGCGGCAGATTGCAGCAGTCGGAGCAGGGCCTCTGTCGACCGGGGCGATTGGGTCAACCACGCGGAGGTGTTTCCTTGAGTTCAGTTCCCCCAAGCGCGCAGGCACCGGTGGTTCGACTCGGCCGCTACCGCCTGTTGCTCGAACTCGGCCAGGGCGGGATGGCGCGGGTGTTCGTGGCCTTCTCGTCGGGGCTCGGTGGCTTCAACAAGCTGGTCGTGCTGAAGGTGATGCGCGAGGAGCTGCGCGAGAACCAGAGCTCGCTCGACATGTTCTTGGCCGAAGCGCGCTTGGCCGCGCGCATGAACCACCAGAACATCGTGCAAACGTTGGAGGTCGGCGAAGACGGTGGGCGCTACTTCATCTGCATGGAGTACCTCGAGGGTCAGACCCTAGGCCGCTTGTTGAAGAAGACCATCGACTCACCGCTGCCCCTGGCCGCGCGCCTAGAGCTGATCTGTCAGGTGCTCGAGGCGCTGATCTACATGCACGGCTTCACTGACCCGGACGGCACGCCGCTGTCCCTCGTGCATCGTGACATCAGCCCGAACAACATCTTCGTCACCTTCGACGGCACCGCCAAGGTCTTGGACTTCGGCGTGGCGAAAGCCACGGGCGTCAGTCACGCCACGGAGGCCGGCATGTTCAAGGGCAAGCTCGGCTACGCGGCTCCGGAGCAAATCCTCGGCAACAGTGAGCAGCGCTCGGATGTATTTGCGGTGGGCGTCTTGCTCTGGGAACTCTTGGCCTATCGACGCTTGTCGCAGGATCGGACGCAGCAAGAAATCGTGCAGGCGCGCATGGCCGGCGTCGATCCGGAGCTGATGAAGAAAGCGCTCGGCGTGCCGGTCGAGCTCTTGCAGATCTGCATGCGTGCCGCGGCCAAGCGGGTCGAGGACCGTTACGCCTCCGCGCTCGAGATGCGAGACGCGCTGCGAGCTTACATTCGCGCCAACAATCTGGAGTTTTCTGCCGAACAACTGCGCGCGGTGCTCGGCGACCTGTACGCCCAAGAGCGCCTAGAGATCCGGCGCTTGGTCGACCAGCGCATGAAGCAGGCCAATGTAGAGGATGACCACCCCTCCTTTGGGGCACAGCTCATCCCAGTGGCCCCCGCGGTGCTGGGCGGGATCGGCGGCGTCACGCTCACGGGGAACGCTTCGACCTATGTGCTGCCGCCCGCCACTACGAGCAAGAACAAATGGATCGCCGCGTTGGTCGGCGTCGCCATCCTCGCCGGCGTTGCAGGACGCTGGCTGAGCGGCTCCGAACGGCCGCAGGCTGCAGCGATGACCCACGCGGCCGCTGGCCAAGTCGCCAACGGCGGACCACTTGGCTCCGCCGCCAATCAGCCCAAGCTCGTCACCCTCAAGATCGCCGCTTCGCCGCCCGATACCGAGATCTTGCTCGACGGAGCGAAGCTCGAAGGAAACCCATTCGTCGGGCAATTCTCCAAAGATGCGAGCCTACGCCGGCTCGAACTCCGCTCCGTCGGCCGCATCACCGAAGCGCGCATGATTCGCCTGGATCAAGATCTCGATCTGCTGATCGCGCTGCCCATCGACAAAGCACATCCACTCAAGGTCAGCGGCACGCCCGCTGGTGTTGCCGCTTGGGCGAAGTCTGGCGCCAAGCGCCCGCCGGATCTTTCGACGCCCGCGGCACCAGCAGCCGCAATACCTGGTGCAGCCCTCCCGCCGCTGGCGCACCGAGAACCCCCCGCGCCCGCCCGCCCAATCGACGACTCAGACCCGTACGCGAAATGACTCGAACGTTCGAGAAGCAGGATCACAAAGGGCAAGCGCGCTGCCGCACAGGCGAGCACTGACTACGTGGTGGGCTGGGACGAATAGAGCGGTATCACGAAGCTTGCTTCGGCGCTTGGCGCCTGCGGAGAGCGATGAAACCAAGGGGCAGCAAGCCGAACGCCAACACTAGCTCAGCGCCGTTTCCGAGCATCGAGGCCGATAGGCCGCGACTGCGCTCGAGAGCCGCAATCCGACGATCTTGGCGCTCGATGATCGCCTGCTGCTCCTTCACGGAGTTGATCAGCACGTAGGTCAGCGCGCTCGGGTCGACGATCTTGATGTCCGTCGCCGTGGCATCGGTCGGATGGAGCTTCCCCTGTCGGGACGTGACCATGCTCGGAAAGATTTTTTCGAGCTCCTGCGCGATCACGCCGACGTACTCGCGGCCGTCGTCCGTGGTGCCGCCGAGGCCGTTGTATTTGAACGTCACCGGGCGGATCTGTCGCAGTTGCTCGAGGCTCAAACGCAGCGGAGTCACGTCTTTCTTGATGCGCGCATCGGAAAACACCTGCCACGAACCGCCGCCGGCTTTCTCTGCGACACTGCTGGTGAGCTGGATTCCACCAGTGCCCCAGTAAGCAAGGCCGTTTTGCGCGTCCCCCGACAGGGCAGAAACCGCTGCCGCCGTGTGGTTCGTGTCGGTATTTTGTGCGACGACGCCGTTGCCGCCTGTGATGGTGGCGCGGCCGTAGACACCGATCCCTGAGGTGGCAACGCCTTCTACACCGTGGCCATAAGGGGCAAGCCCGATAACTCCATATATGGAACCCCAGCCGTAGATCGCGCCTCCCGAGCTATTATTCGTGATTGCTAAGCAAGTTGAACTATTTGAACAGGAACCGGAATCCGGAAGCGAAATGGCTTGAGCAGTGCCGGCCACGAGCACCAGACTAGTGACACACGATGCGATCGCTACGATAGATGCGCGCAGAGCCATGAATTACTCCTTGGGATGCCCGTAGCTCAAGCTACGGCGGACTGCAGTCCATTAGCCGCCCAGCGCAGGTCACTGGTGTTATTTTACTGTTAATTGGTGCTCAAAGCTCAACCCGTCGCAACGGTGAGCATGTAACTCTTATGTCCGTCGCAACGAATGCAATCGCGCGCATGGCTGAGCGCTTTGCGCAGAGCATGTATCTGAACGCGCACAAGCGAACTCGCTGGATCATGGTGCGTTCCAAATACGGTGGCGATGATCGCGTCAGAATGGACCCAGCGCCCGTGGCGCTCTGCCAAGCACATGAAAATCGCGAATTGCCGATGGGACACGCGGGCCTCCACACTGCGCACGCGAATGCGAAGCGTGTCGGAATCCGCCGCGATCTCGGGGCAGCGCGACAGGCCACCGCCCAGCCTTCTCATCACGGCGCGCATCCGCGCCGACAGCTCAGCCGAGTCGAAGGGGCACGCGAGGCAATCGTCTGCGCCGGCATCGAGGATGCGCGCGGTCGCCGTGGCTTCGGCGCTGATGTTGAGCACGACAATCGGCGTCGGATCGCCCATTCCTCGGGAATGCCGGATCAAATCCTCCGCCCACTCGGTAGTACCAGCGAGCAGCAAGAGATCCGCGTGCTGTGCAACTTCGACCAGACGCATGCCCGTTGCTCCTACGCTTTCCAAAGCGGAGCGAGCCGCGCTCGAAGAGTGAAGTCCGACGTGCGGTTGCGCGATCAATTGGACACGGACAACCGAACTCGGAGATTGCCAACCCGAACCCGCATTGGACGTTTCAGCCATCGCACCCCTGCTCCGCTCAACACGATCATCAGCGCACCCTCGCCTTGATGATCTTCAAATCGCGCGCATTGCGCCCAACGTCAATATGGCGAGTTTCGACAGATCAGACGCGACTGAACGCTGGCTCGTTGCATGGCGAGATACGCCATGGGTTCAAAGCGACGAGCGCGTTGTTTCGTCGCCACCCACGCACCACCGACGTGCTCTAGAACTGCCGCGTTTGCGCTTGATAGCTCGCACTCGCGCCGGCCGCCCTCGTGCTCCAATCCACCCGACCCCGAAGCCCTTGAGGCTTCGCCTAAGGCGAGGGGTTTCTCCCGAAGACGGACCTCTAGGAAAGTCCGACTTTGCCCTTCAGCGCGCTGCCGAAGAGCGTAGGGAAGTGCGTCGCCAGACCGCCCGGCGAAGCCTTGAGCATTGCCACGAGCTCGAGCAACGCCGCCGCGATCACCTCGACGTCATCCAAATCGTCCACGGCGTTCGGGCCGCCGGACATGCCCGCCAACGCGGCCAACAAGCGCGGCCCGAGCCCGCGTTCCTCGATGCGCGGAAACTTAGCCAGCCAAGCTTCGGCGAAGTCAGCAACTACGAAGTCGTCTTGCATGCGATTGACCGTCAGCGCTGCGATGAAATCTCGAACCGCGGTTCTATTCTGGTAGGCGGGACCGGGCTTGAACCGATGACATCCGGCGTGTAAAGCCAGCACTCTACCAACTGAGTTACCCGCCCAGTGGCTCGCGATTCGTAGCTGCGTTTGCTGGGGTCGGCAAGGGGAAGCTGCGTCCACTCGCTTGACTGAGCGTCCTTCCGCCGCAGCTGTGGTGGATCGTCACGGACGGACATGATCGGTGGCGAAAAGGCGCAGCAGAAGCTACCGCGCCCGTTCAGCTGATGCATGCTTGAGCTAGTTCGCGCCGCAGAAAGTTCCCCTGTTCGGGACGTCGACAATCGGTTTCGACCTTAGGAACGCGTAGAGGTCTTGCATGCCGGCTTCGCTGACGTCTTTTTCCTCGAACTTCGACATGGCGAAGCAGAGATCAGCGCCGTCTTTGCCTTTGGCCAAGCGTACGGCGTCGTGGAACTGTTGGTACGTCCAAGAGCCGATTCCGGCGGTCATCGACATCGTGATGTTCGGGCCCTGGTTGCCTTGCCCCTCTGCGGCGTGGCAAGGCGCGCATTGGGAAGCGTAGAGAGTGGCGCCCTTGGCAGGATCGCCAGCGGCGGCTCCCGCGGTACCTGGTGCTCCCGCGGTACCGGGCGCTCCCGCGGTACCCGGTGCTCCCGCGGTACCCGGTGCTCCTGCGGTACCCGGTGCTCCTGCGGTACCCGGTGCTCCTGCGGTACCCGGTGCTCCCGCGGTTCCGCCGCCCGTGTCGTCGCTGCCACACGCTGGAAGGAGAGCCGCGAGCGCGGCACTGAACACGCAAATCGTTGCGAAACTAGGCAAAGTTCTCAAAACAAAATCCTTTTCAAAAAGCTGGAACAGCGTGAACTAGGAGGGGACAGGGTTCGAGACTAGCAGTGGCTCGGCTGGTGGCCTTTGAGTCAGAGATCGTCTCTTCCGCTGGCAGCATCAATAGCACCGGAAATGGCATTGTCAGTAGCACCGTCCGCGTGAAGGGCGGACCTGCGCTGATTCGTCGCGTCGCGCTACAGTGCGGAAACACGGTGCGGTGACGCTCAGAGCCGTTTTTGCGAGCGCAGGACAAAGCAAGCGTCCAACGCGGGTCGCACCGTAAAAATTTCAGCTGGGCGGACGGAATCGAGCTTGCGCCTCACTAGAGCAGCGGGTCCAAATGCCCCGCGAGGGGGAGGACGGGTCGATGCTTCGGCGTCGCTGAATGAGAAAGAGGCGCCAAGAGCTCACCACAAATCATCGACACCGGCCGATCGGTTTTCTACGAGGCTCGGCTCCGCGTGCGCGTGCGTCGTTGAAGAGCCCGCAGCGCGCAAGAGCCCGCAGCGCGCCGAGCTCCCGACGCGGAGCAACACGTCCGATCCGCGAGGAGATTGGACGACCACTTCGGCACGCCATTTCCTTGGCGTGCCGAAGAGCTTGTCGAGCTGCGCGACCAGGGTCTCGTTGACCCTTTCCTTCGCGCGTTCCGGAAGTCACCGGAATGGTTTCGAGTATTAGCGGGGCGGACGGGACTCGAACCCGCGGCCTCCGGCGTGACAGGCCGGCGTTATAACCAACTTAACTACCGCCCCGTGACGGCGCGCGGTACATAGCACAAGGACGCGAGCGCTCAACAAGAGAAAATGACACGGGAGTTTAAGATTCTGTCGGCCGAATGGCCTGCCGTGGCACACACGCCGCGCGCACGACGGTGACTCGGGCGCGTCCCAATGCAGGATCGTCGATGATGCATACGGGTTTCGCGAGCGCGCTTCTGTTGGGTGCCCTCGTGCTGAGCGCCTGTTCGGCTGGCTCGATCGAGCAGGCGCGCAGCGGGGGAACTGGCGACGCGCGCGCGAGCAAAGTTGCAACTGATGGCGCACGTAGGGCTAGCGTGCGGAGCGCCGGCCAGCCGAGTGGCGGCGCGGACCAACCGAGCGCTGGCGTGGGTGCGGTCGGGCCGCGCTTCATCGGTCGCTTCGATCACTCCAAGCCAGATGCGCCAGTCTTTGCTTGGCCGGGAACGGCGATCGCGCTGCGCTTCACCGGTACCGCGATTGGCGTGACGCTCACCGACGATGGCAGCAACGTGTTCGAGGTCGTGCTCGATGACAAGCACACGGTGCTCACGCTGCAGCCGGGAATGAAGAAGTACATGCTCGCCAGCGCGCTCCCGGCCGGCGCGCACGAGCTGCTGCTCTATCGTCGCACGGAGCCGTCGTTCCGAGAGACCACGTTCAATGGTTTCGACGTAGCGACAAGCGCCTATTTGCCGGGCGCGCCGCTGCCCAAGCGTCGCTTGGAGGTGATCGGCGATTCGATCTCCGCCGGCTACGGCAACGAGGGCGTGCACCCGTGCGCATTCACCGCAGCCACGGAAAATCATTACCTCAGCTACGAAGCGATCGCGGCGCGCGCGGTCGGCGCCGAGCTCTACACCGAAGCGTGGTCTGGGCTCGGTGTGATCCGCAACTATGACGGCGCAACCGCGGACGTGATGCCCGTCCGCTATTTTCGCACCTTGCCCGAGCGCGCGACGAGCACTTGGGACTTTGGCAAGTTCGTACCCGATGCGGTGGTGATCAATCTAGGCACGAATGATTTTGCCAAGGGCGATCCGGGGCCCGCGTTTCAGAGCGCGTATCTGAAGTTCGTCAGCGAGCTACGCGCGCACTATCCGTCCGCGCGCTTCTTCCTCGCGCTCGGGCCGATGCTGAGCGCTGCGGAGTACCCAAAGGTGGCCACGTATTTGAAAGCGGTGATCGCCGGCCGCGCCGCCGCCGACGACAAGAACCTGACCTTGCTCGAGTTCGGCGTTCAAGACCCGAAAGCCGACGGCCGTGGCTGCGACCATCACCCCAGCTTGAAGACCCACCAAAAGATGGCCGACAAGCTGCAAGCCGCGCTCAAGACGGACCTCGCCTGGTAGCGGGCGCTGGCCTGCGCCGGCCCGCCCCGCTGTTCGGCCGAGCGAGGAATGGGCTGAGCCCGAACCGGGGCGGGAGGGCCGATCGACGCCGACCCGGGTCGGCCGGGGTGGGTCCGCCGGGCACAAAACTGCTTCGATTCGAGACGCTTTCTCAAAACCTGACGATCGAGGCAGTTCTCGGCTATGTTTTGGTTATGGACGCTCGTGCCGGTTCGTCTGCCGCGTTGTTTGCGGTGTTCGAACAACTGAAGAAAGCCTGGATCAAGGGCGGATGGAGCTGGGATAGCCGCTTTTCGTGCGTGGCCTCCTCGTTCAACGTCGAGCTGGAAGCCGAAGCGCGAGCCGTAGTGCTCCGCTTCCTGCCCAACGAGTGGGGCTCGAAGACGATCGTCAACGGGCCAGCGGCGCTGAAGGAGGTGGCCGAGGCGACCGGCGGCGTGCGTACCGACCAGCGCGTATTCACCGGGGACAACTCGGGCCGCCTGCTCGGCTACGGCTTGTGGTGGCCCTGGGGTGACGAGATCACGATCTCGCTGCGCATCGGGCTAGGCGGGTACGTGCTCGATCCGGACATGGCGCGCTTGCGCGAAGTGTTCGGCACGGCGGACTGAGCCGACCGCCCCCCAGGTGAGGTCATTCGTGACTCACCAATGCGCGGCGCCTGCTTCGGCCGCGTGCTACAAGGCGGCATGTCTTTGGTCGAACTCCGTGTGCCGTCGCGTGCTGGCAAGCGCGGGCCGAACGCGGCGTTCTTGCCGACGACGCGCGCGGATCTGCTCGAGCGCGGTATCGAGCAGCTCGATATCTTGATCATCACGGGCGACGCATACGTGGATCATCCCGCGTTCGGCCCGGTGCTGATCGCGCGCTTTTTGGAGGCTCGCGGCTACAAAGTCGGGCTGATCGCCCAGCCGGATTGGCAGAAGCCGGACGACATCGCGCGCATGGGTCGGCCCAAGCTGTTCGTGGGCGTGACCGCCGGCAATCTGGATTCGATGCTGAACAAGCTGACCGCGCAGAAGAAGATGCGCGGTGAGGATCAGTATTCGCCGGACGGTCGGACCGAGGCGCGGCCGAACCGCGCCAGCATCGTGTACTCGAACTTGTGTCGCCAGGCTTTCCCCGGCTTGCCGATCGTGCTGGGCGGGATTGAAGCCTCGCTGCGCCGGATCGCTCACTACGATTATTGGTCCGAGTCGGTGCGGCGTTCGATCTTGCTCGATGCCAAGGCCGACTTATTGGTGTTCGGTATGGGCGAGCGCGCTGCGTGGGAGATCGCGCGGCGCTTGGCCGAGGGTGAACCCGTCACGGCTTTGACGGATGTGCGCGGCACGGCGCACGTCAAGAAGAACCCGGAAGAGTGGCAACCGATCGCGGATGACGCGACGCGCTTCGTGCGCGACGGCAAAGCCGTGGTGCTGCCCTCGTACGAAGAAGTGAGCACGGACAAGCAGGCGTTCGCCAACATGTCGCGCCTGTTCCAGTTCGAAACCAACGCTCACAACGGCCGGCCGATCCTGCAGGTGCACGGCAAGCAGGCGGTGTATTTCAATCCTCCGGCGTTGCCCCTGGACGAAAAGGAGATGGACGGCTTGTACGACATGCCGTTCACCCGTCGCCCACATCCGACCTACGCCGGCCAGCGCATCCCCGCCTACGATACGGTCAAAGAGTCGATCGTGACCATGCGCGGGTGCTTCGGTGGCTGTACCTTTTGCAGCATCACCGAGCACGAAGGCCGCATCATCCAAAGCCGCTCGGCCGAGAGCGTCTTGCGTGAGGTTCGGCAGTTGTCGCGCATGGCCGGCTTCAGCGGCACGATCTCCGACGTGGGCGGTCCGACCGCCAACATGTACAAGATGACCTGCAAGGACGAGCGCACTGAGAGCGCCTGTCGCAGGCTCTCCTGCGTGCACCCGGGAATTTGCGAGAACCTGAAGACCGATCACGACCCGCTGATCGATTTGCTGCGCAAAGTGCGCGCCGAAAAGGGCGTGAAGCGCGTGTTCATCGCGTCCGGCGTCCGTTATGATTTGGCCGAGCGCAGCCCGGAATTCATCGCGGAGTTGGCCAAGCACCACACCGGCGGCCAAGTCTCCGTCGCGCCCGAGCACTCCAACCCGGAGGTGCTGAAGAAGATGAAGAAGCCCGGCATCGAGGTGTACGAGCGCTTCGCGCAGGCCTTCTGCCAGGCCAGTGAAGCCGCCGGCAAAGAGCAGTACCTGGTGCCGTACTTCATCACCGGTCATCCGGGCTCCACGCTTTCGGACACGGTGGACTTGGCGCTGTACTTGAAGAACAAGAACCTGCGCCCGAGGCAGATCCAAGACTTCATCCCCACGCCGATGGCGATCGCGACTGCCATGTACTACACGGGCATCGATCCGCTGACCAACGAACCCGTGTATACGGCCACGGATCTACGCGAAAAGCGGATGATGAAGGCCCTGATCTTCTGGTGGGACCCGCAGCACCACCCGCTCGCGCGCGAGGCCCTGCGCAAGGCCGGGCGCTCGGACCTGATTGGTCGCGGTCCGCAGCACCTCGTGCCACCGGACTACGGCGTGTCGACGCCGGTCGCTCCTGGACGCTCTGCGCGCGATTCGGGCAGGACCACTCAGCGTCGCCCCGAAAAGCAGCGCGCTCGCCCGCGCTGAACCGAATCGCTGGGCGATGGGGTTCGAAGGCACAGAACGCTTCGCGCTCGAAGGCCGCCTCGGCGAAGGCGGCATGGGTGTCGTGTACCGCGCGCGCGATCGCGAGTCGTCGTTGCCTGTGGCGCTCAAGGCGATGACGTACCTCGAGCCGTCCGCGCTCTTGCGCTTCAAGAACGAGTTTCGCGCGCTGGCCGATATTTCGCACCCGAACGTGGTGCACCTGTACGAGCTGGTGTCCGAGGGCGAGCATTGGTTTTTTACGATGGAGCTCTTGGACGGCACGGATTTCCTGCGCTGGGTGCGCCACGACCACGCTTGCGACATCGATTGCCTGCGGCAAGCGCTCTCGCAGCTAGCACAAGGGGTGCTCGCGATTCACGCCGCGGGCAAGCTGCACCGCGACATCAAGCCCTCGAACGTGCAGATCACCAGCGACGGCCGCGTCGTGCTGCTCGACTTCGGGGTGGTCGGCGATCTGTCCGGCGCGTCCGACAATCTGCGCCTCGAAGATCAGATCTTGGGCACGCCCGCGTACATGGCTCCCGAGCAAGCGCGCGGCGTCCCGGCGGCGACGTCCGCCGATTGGTACGCGGTCGGCGTGATGATGTACGAGGCGCTCACCGATCAGCTGCCGTTCGAGGGCAACCCGCAGCACATGCTGTTCGGTCCGGAGCGAGCGCGGGCCGTAAAGCCGAGCGCGTTGTCCGTCGGCGTTCCGCCAGATCTCGAGGCATTGTGCATGGATCTGCTGCAGTTCGACGCCAAGTGTCGTCCGCGCGGTGAGGAGATCGTGGCGCGCCTGACGAACGGCATGGGCTCGGGACAGCGTTCCCTGCCGCCGGTCTCTCTCAGCGGCCTCTCACCGCGGCCTTTCGTCGGTCGCAAGCAGCAGCTCGAGCAGCTGGACCACGCCTTCGAAAGCAGCGTCGGGGGTGAGCTCGTTGTGGTGCTGCTCTCGGGCCGCTCGGGCATGGGCAAGACCGTGCTGGCGCAACACTTCTTGAGCCGCGCGGGCAAACAGCGCGGCACGCTCGTGTTGTCCGGGCGTTGTTTCGAACGCGAGGCCTTGCCGTTCAAGGGCATGGATAGCGTGGTGGATGAGCTGAGCCGCTACTTGACGAAGCGAGCGCCGCCCGAGATCACCCGAGCGTTGCCGCCCGATCTACACTATTTGACCCGTGTTTTCCCGGTGCTGCGCGCGGTGCCGTGCTTTTCCAAGCTGGTCGCGCCTGAGCACGAAATCGCCGAGCCAATCGAGCTTCGCAAGCGAGCGTTCGCGGCGCTCAAAGCGCTGCTCGTCGCGCTTTCGACAATGGCCCCGTTGATCGTGCACATCGACGACGTGCAGTGGAGCGACATCGACAGCTTGCTGTTGCTCGAGGAGCTGCTCCGTCCGCCGAACGCGCCCGCGCTGCTCCTCTTGTGCGGCTTCCGCGAAGAAGTTCGCCTGACCAGCGCGATCGTGACCGAGCTCTGCGCGATGTTCCAGCGGCTGGGCAGCCGTATCGACGTGCGCGAGCTCTCGGTCGATCAGCTTTCACACGATGAGGCCGCGTTGCTCGCGCAGCGGTCACTCGCAAGTGAGCAAGGGGAGCCTTCGCCGTTGGCGCGAGCGATTGCGCTCGAGTCGCAGGGTGTGCCGATCTTCGTCTCCGAGCTCGCTGAATGGCAGCTCGAGCGGCGGATGAGTCGCGCGTCCGAGTCCGAACAGCCGCTGGGCGTATCGCTCGAGCAGGTGATTCAACGTCGCGTCGCCGAGCTGCCTGCGGACTCGGGCGCTCTGCTCGAGGTGCTAGCCGTCGCCAATGGCCCATTGCCGTTTGGTGTGGCCGAACGAGCCGCTTCCGTGCCGCGCAATGATGCACGGAGGGCGCGGCTGCGCGCGGCCCGACTGGTGCGCACCTTTCGCGCGGACGGCCAAGAGTTCGTCGAAGCGTATCACGCGCGCGTCAGCGACAGTGTGGTCGCGACGTTGTCCAGCGTGCACAAGCGAGCCGTGCACGGCGCGCTCGCGCGCGCGCTCGAAGCCAGCGGCGCGGCCGATCCGGAGGCCCTAGTCGAACAATACTTGGCTGCCGGTGACACCGGACAGGCGCGGCTGCACGTGCTCACGGCGGCCCAGGCGGCCGAGGATGGCCTGGCGTTCTTACGTGCCGCGCGCCTGTATCGGATGGCGCTCGAGATCGGCGTGGCGCGACCGCGGCACGAGCTACTGACCCGCGTCGGAGACGCTTTGGTCAACGCCGGACGCAGCGCCGAAGCCGGAAACGCCTACCGCGAGGCCGCCGAAGCGGCGCCCCGAGAGCAAGCGGTCGAGCTCTCACGGCGCGCGGCCGAGCACTATTTGAAGGGCGGGCGCGATCTGGATGGCCTGCGCGAACTGCGCGCGGTGCTGCTCCAGGTAGGCATGAAATACCCCGAGTCAGCCGGCGCGGCCGTTGCCTCGCTGCTCTATCACCGGGCGCGACTTCGGCTGCGTGGGCTGTCATTCGAGCAGACCTCGGTCGATGGCTGCGCAGCCAGAGATCTGAGCCGCGTCGACGTCGCGTTCTCGGCGACGGCTGGGCTGGTGATGGTAGACGTGGTGCGCGGCGCGGATTTCGGCGCGCAGCACTTGCAGTTGGCGTTGGACGTCGGCGAGCCGATCCGCATTTGTCGAGCGCTCGCCTTCGAGGCCAGCAACGCCGCGGCGGTGGGCGCGGGCTCACGCGATCGCATCGAGCGCCTCGTGCGCACCGCGGAGGGGCTCGCGCTACGCAGCCAAGATCCGCATGGCAGCGCGCTGGCAAAAATCGCCGCTGGCCTGGTGCGCGCGTTTTCTGGAGAGTGGCGCGCCGCCCAGCGCACGCTGGACGAGGCTGAAGTGATTTTACGCGAACGCTGCCGCGCGGTCACCTGGGAGCTCACCAATGCCCAGGCTTGGTCCTGCAACTCCCTGATTTTATGCGGTGATTTACCGGAAGCCGCGGCGCGCGTGCCGGCTCTGATCCGACAAGCGCAGGAGCGCTCCGATCGCTACGCGCTGATGCACATGATCTACCCGGCGTGCATCACCGCGCTGGCGGCAAATGACGTGGATACGGGGTTACGCGTGGCGACCGACGATTCGAGCTTTCGCTCCTGTGAGCCAGGCCGCTTCACCGCAGGTCACTGGGGACGCTTGATCTCGACGCAGTCGGTGCATCGTTACCGGGGTGAGGGGAAGCGCGCGCGCGCCTTCGTGCAAGAGCAGTGGCGGGGCTTGGCGTCTTCGCAATTCTTGCGCGTGCATTTGATGCGCGTGTTCTCGGAGTTCGAACGCGCGTTGAGTTTGATTGCGGCGCTGGATGAAGGCGAAACGGAGCGCGCTGTCGTGCGCGAAGCCGAGCGCTCGGTGAAGCGGGTGCTCCGGGAAAGCCCCGTGTACGCCGCGCCCATGGGCTACTTCGCCCTGGGCTGCCTGTTGGCCGTGCAGAGCGAGCGCGAGCGCGCCTTGCCTGCGTTCGAACGCGCCGCGTCCGGGCTTTCCGCGGTCGACATGGGCTACCTGGCGTTGTGCGCGCGGCAGCGCTACGCGGATTTGCTCGGTGGTGATTCTGGACGGGAGCTCGGCCGGAAGTGCCGCCAAGATTTCGCCAAGTTGGGCGTGGTCGACAGCAACGCCTGCCTGACCATGAGCGCTCCCGGGTTTAGAAGACTCAGTGCTTGAGCTAGCGAGATGAAGTCCTCGGCGTCACGAGAATTCGCGGACCAAATTGTGGTCGTCACTGGCGCGGCCAGCGGCATTGGTCGAGCCACGGCGCTGGCGTTCGCGCGCGGCGGGGCTCGGCTGTTCGTCTCTGACTTGCCGAGCGCCGATTGGCAGGGGTTCACTGCCGAGCTCTTGGCTGCCGGGGCGCGCAGCGTGCACGAAGCTGCGGTGGACGTCGGCTCACGCGAGCAAATGGCCAGCTACTGCGAGCTGGTGTGCCAAACCGGCACCCCGGACGTGCTGGTGAACAACGCGGGCGTCGGCCTGGCTGGTGGCTCGCTCGCGACCAGCTTGGAAGATTGGCAATGGATCCTGAACGTCAACCTGTGGGGAGTCATCCACGGTTGTCACTACTTCGCGCCCCAGATGGCGGCGCGTGGGCGCGGCCAAATCATCAACATTGCGTCCGCGGCGGGCTACTACAATTCGGAGGCCATGACTGCTTATGGCACCACGAAGTCCGCGGTGATCGGCCTGTCCGAGGGGCTGCGCAGCGAGCTTGCGCCACTCGGCGTGGGGGTTTCGGTGGTGTGCCCGGGTTTCGTCAATACGCCGATCGTCGCCAACATGCGCATGCGCGGCGCCGCGTATCCGGAGAGCGAGCGCGGCAACGTGATGCGGTTCTACGAGAAGCGCAATTATCAGCCGGAGCGCGTGGCCAGCGCGGTGCTCGGGGCCGTGCGCCGCAACCCGGCCTTGTTGCCGGTGACCCCGGAAGCCTGGGCACTGTACGCGATGAAGCGGATCGCGCCCGATCTCGGCCGTCGTTTAATCGAAGCCGTGCAACGCTGGGGCGAGCGCCGCGGGAACTCGAAGCCTTGAGCATCGAGCATCGGCGAGTCGACGTCGGACGGTTGGCACTGCACGTCGCGCAGCTCGGAGCCGGCCCCGCGGTGCTGCTGCTGCACGGCTTTCCCGCCTATTGGGCTGATTGGTGTGCGCAGATGGAGGGGCTGGCCGCCGCTGGCTTTCGAGCCATTGCGCCGGATTTGCCGGGCTATGGTGAGTCGGACCAATTACCCAACGTGCTCGATTACCGCTTGGAGTTGCTGGCGGCAGACATGGCCGGCTTGATTGCTGCGTTGGGGCTTTCGAAAGTGCACGTCGTAGGGCACGACTGGGGCGGCCCGCTCGCTTACTACTTGGCGTCGCGGCATCCCCAACTGGTCGACCGGCTGGTCGTGATCAACGCGCCGCATCCCGCGCAGCTGCGCAGCGCTCTCCGTCACTTCGATCAACTGCATCGCTCTTGGTACGCGCTCTTCTTCCAGTTGCCCTGGTTGCCTGAATGGCTGGTGCGTCGGCGGCTGGCCATGTCGTTCGCGATGCATGGTTTGAGCGTGAGCGAGGGTGCATTCTCGGAGGCCGACGTGGATCGCTACTTGGCTGCCATGCGCTTGCCTGGAGTCGCGAGTGCGGCCCTCAGCTATTACCGCGCCGAGTACCGTGCCCCCGTGCGCCCCCCATGGCTCGTGACTCAACGCACGCTGTTGCTCTGGGGCGAGCGGGATCTCGCGCTATCGGCGCGGGTGTTGCTGCCGGAGCTCGCCCTGCACGTCCCGGACGTTCGGGTGGCGCGCTTCGCCAATGCCGGTCACTGGCTCCATCACGACCTGCCAGAGGTGGCGAACCGACACCTGATCGAGTTCTTATCAGCCTGAAGTATTCTCGTGACTGCCTATGTAGGTGAACGGGGGTAAATTACCCCGCGCGCAACCGTGCCCCAGGTCTGGTAGCGTTTGGGGTTCGAATCATGTCAACGATCCCTCCGACTCAGGAAGGCCGTCGTCGACCCGTCAGCGTGCTTGCGTTGAAGCTGTGGGAGGTCGCCGAGGCGCTCGAGCAACGACTCGACAACCCAGCAGAAGTGCTGGAGATGCTGGTAACCGCGGTCGCGAAAGGCGAACAACCCGTCGATGCCTGGCAACGGCTACACGCCGCTGCGCTGACGCACGACAAGGTAGCCGAGCTGGCTTTTGCTTACGAGCAAACGCTATCCGAGAAACGCGTCAAGTTACTGCAGCCCGAGCAGCAGCTGTTCGTGTACTTGCGCGCCGCCGAGTTCTTCGCCGAGACATTGGGCGACAGCGACGGCGCGATCGCGCACGCAGAGCGCGCGGCACTTGCGGTGCCCGGCAACCCCGAGCTGCTCGCGCTCCAGGAGCGGCTGCTGCGCAGCGCTGGAAAAGCCACGAAATTGGCCGAATTGTACGTCGAGGCCAGCGCTCGCGAGAGTGAGCCTGGGCGCCGCGCCGGGCTCTTGCACGAAGCTTCCGAGTTGGTCAAAGCCGCTACTGGCGACGACGAGGCGACGATCGAGATTGGGCAACGCATCTTGCGTATCGATCCCAGTCGCGAGGACGTACGCTCGGTGGTCGTGCAGCGCTTGATCGCGCGGGGGCGTCACAAGGACGTCGTCGATCTGCTGGAGCAAGCGCTGCGCCGCGAACCTGCGCCGAGCGCTGAAGAGGCGACCTTGCTGCGCGAGTGGCTGGTCGACCTATGTCTGTCCGAGCTGAAGGATCCGACGCGCGCGCTCGGTCACGTCGAGGGCTTGCTCGAGTTCGAACCCACGCACGCCATGGCCCTGAGATCGGCCGAGGCGCTCTTGGAAAATCGCACGGTTTCCCTGCGCGCGGCGGCGACTCTGTCGGACGCCTACGAGAAAACGGGCCGGATCGATCGCGCCGTAGCCATGCTGGGCGTGGAGCTCAAGCAGGTGCGCGGCCCGCGCCGCGTCGAGGTGCAACGTCGGCTCGGGATTTTGCGTCAGGACGCGTTGCACGATCCTGCGGGCGCGCTCGAGTTGCTCGCGCCCGTGGTCGCGGGCGATCCCGGTGACGACGATTTACGACGTCGCTTCGTCGGGCTCAGCTTGAGCTTGAATCAACCGGAGCAAGCCGCGCGGCTCTTGGCGCGCGCGCTGCAAACCAGCCGCGTCTTGAGCGTGCGCGCACGCGTCGGGGTAGACGTGGGCCACGTGTATCTCAAGATCGGAGATCTCAAGCGCGCGCAGGCGGCATTTCAGCAAGTGATCGAGGCCGGCAGCGACGACATCGCGGTGCTCGAGGCGGCCAAGCAGCTATCCGATTTGTATGCCGAGGCCGCAGAAAGAAAGCAGCTGATCGCGGCGTTGGAGCGGGTGGTCTCGCTGGAGACCGCGCCCGAGCCGCGCCAAGCCGCAGCGCGGCGCCTGGCACGGCTGTGCGACGGCGAGGGAGGCGATCCCGCGCGCGCGATCATTGCCTGGCGTGCGCTGATCGGCTCACCCTGGACGGAAGAGGCTCTGCGCCGGCTAGAAGCCTTGTACGGCGAGGCGTCCGACGACGAGGGCTTGTCCGACGTGCTGTTCGTGCGCGCCGAGCGCAGCACCGATCCGGCCCAGGTGCGGCAGTTGGCGTTCCAGGCGGCGGAGCTGCGCGCGGCTCGCAGCCGCGATCCAGAGTCGGTCTTGGCTGCCTGGCAACGCCTGTCCGCGCTGTGCGGCCCTTCGCGCGAGATCAACGAACGGATCGTGCCGCTGCTCGAACAAGCGCAGCGCTATGCCGAATTGTCGACCGTGCTCGAGCGCGAAGCGGAGCTCTTGGAAGGGAGCGAGCGGGTGGCACTCTTGGTCAAGCTCGGCCAAATGCGCCTCGCGCGGCTCGGCGATCCGCAGGCCGCCTTGCGCGCGCTCGAGGGCGCGCTGGCGCTCGATTCGAGCGACCGCGCGGCGCGCGCCGCAACCGAGAAGCTTTTGCTCGCGGGCGAAGCGCGGCTAGCCGCTGCGGACGTGCTCGAGCCTCTGTTTCGGCGCGAAGAGCCGAGCGCGGGACTCGTGCGAGTGCTCGAGACTCGCGCCGAGCTGGGCGCAGATCCCGCGGTGCGTTGCAGCGCGCTCGACGAAGCCAGCTGGCTCAGCGAAACGGTGCTGAAGGATCCGTCGAAGGCGCTCGAATCCGCCGGGCGCGCGCTGGGCATCGCGGTCGAGCACGCGCCTTGGGAAATCAGCGAACGCTTGGCCAAGGTGCGAAGGCTGGCTGCCCTCTCGGGTGACAGCGCGCGCAGCGCCGAACTATTGCGCGCAGCGCTCGCCGAGCGCCCGCTGGATACGCCTGCGCTGCTCGCGCTGGCGACCGCTACCGGCGACGCGCTAGCGACGGCGGGTGATATCCCGCACGCGATCGAGACCTATCGGCGCGCGCTGGCGAGGGATCCGTCGTCACGTGAGTTGATGCAACGAATCGACGAAATGCTCACCGAGCAGGGCGCTCCCGCCGAGCGGCTGACGCTGTATTCGTCGATGCTGGAGCGTGAAGCCGATCCGGTGCGGCGTCGCGAGCTCTTGCAGCGCGTAGCGCTGTTGCACCGCCGCGAGCTCGGAGATCCTGCTGCGGCGATCGCCATTTGGCGCCGCGCCGTGACCGAAGAGCCGCGTGATCTGGTGCTGCACCAATCGCTCGTGGACGCTCTGAGCGAGGCCGGCGACACGGCCGCGGTCTACGAAGAGCTGTCGCGTGTGCTGCCGCAGCTGGATTCGGAGCGACGCAGCGTCACTCTGCTCCGCTTGGCCGAGGTGGCGGCCTCACGCAAGGACAGCGTGCGCGCGCTCGAACACTATCGCGAGCTCGTGCAAGGTAGCGACCTGTCCGACGATGTGTCCGAGACGATCGAACAATTGGCTCGCGAGCAGAACGACGGCAAGACCATGCAGGCCGTGCTGGAGCGACGGCTCGCGCACACGAGCGAGCCGGAGTTGCGTGCCAATTTGCTGGAGCGCCTCGGCAACGCCTTGGCTTGGCAACTCGAACAACCGAGCGAAGCTGCCCGTATTTGGCTCGAAGGCGGAAGACTGAGTGAGGGCCTCCCGGACCACGGCGTGCGCGCGCAGCGCCTGTTCACGCGCGTGTTGGATGTCGATCCGGACAATCGTGAAGCCGCCGAGCGGCTCGTGGAGCTTTCGGCGGGCGCGGGCGATTTCGAGGCCGTGAAGAGCGCTTTCGAAGTGCTGCTACGGGCAGCAGACGAGCGCGAGCTGGTGTCTTTGATCTTGGGTCTCGAAGAGCGAGCCGTGCAGACCGGCAACGGCAAGGCGTTCGTCGCGCTCGTCGATTCCGCGCTAGCGCGCGGTCTGCAACCGGCACGCGCACGCCAGGTGCAGCTGGCCCAGGCGCGCGCGTTGGCGCGAGATCCCGAACGCGCCGACAGCGCGGCCGAGGTCTTTCGCGACCTGCTCGCCGGATCCGCTGGCGAAGGCTCCGCCGATAGCGAGGCATTTGCCGCCTTTTTGAGCCTCGCCGAGCGAACGCCGAAGCGCGTCGATGACTACCGCTGGCTCTTCCGCCATCGCCTGGAGCACGCCTCCGACCCTGCGGGAGTGCTGATCGAGTGGGCGCACGCCGAAGAGACGTTGTTCGACAGTCCGAAGGCGGCGCGCAAGCTGTACCGAGAGGTGCTGGAGCGCGATCCCGAGCGCACGGACGCGCTCTCGGAGCTGGCGCGATTGCAAGTTCTGGCCGGAGACGCCAAGGGCGCGCTCGAATCGCTGGATAGCTTGGTGACGCGCGTCGAGCCTGAGGCGCGCAGCGCGGTCGAGCTGAGGCGAGCCGCATTGATGATCGGCTCGCTCTCGCGCGCGAAAGAGGCGCTGGCCTTGGTGGAGCCGATTTTGGCCGTAAATCCCAGCGATGCCGAGGCGCTGCGCGTCGTGCATCAAGCGTTGGGCGTGCCAGAATCGCGGGCGCAAGCCGCCGCGATCTTGGAGCGAGTGGCCGAAGGCTCGGAAGATCCATCCGCGCGCGCGGATGTGATCGAAGCCTTGCTCGCGGTTTCGAACGACGCGCCAGAGCTCGCCGCCGCGCGCAGCCGCTGGCTGATGCAGCTGCTCGAGACCAAGACGGACGTGCCGGAAGAGGCGCTCAGGCTCGCGCTACGCGGCGCCGAGGCCGCGCCTGGCGAGGAGCAGCTCTGGGAGTTCGCGGAGCAAATGGCGCGCCGCTTGGATCAACCGGCGCCGGTCGCCGAAGCGTACACGCGCGCCATCGAGCGCGAGCTGCCGGCCGAAATCGCCGATTCACTCGGGCGCAAGGTGGTCGAATTCCACGAGGAATGGTTCGACGATTCGGAGCGCGTGGTGCACCTCTTGGAGCGCGTCACGGCGCTCTGCCCGGCTGCAGAATGGGCGTTCGATCGGCTGAAGCTGTCGTTCAACGCCGCTGGTCGTTGGTCCGATTTGTTCGCGCTGTACGACCGTCGCTTGGCTGAGCCGCTCGGTAAGACGGAACGAATCGAGATCCTGCGCGAGGCAGCCATGGCCGCTCGCGACTTTGCCAGCGACCCCGAACGCGCGATCGCCTACTTCGAGAAGCTCAATGCAGAGAGCCCGGGAGACACGCGCGTCGAGTCGTCGCTGGAGCGCCTGTACGAACGCCATGGCCACCGTCGCCCGCTGATCGAGCTCTTGAGTTTGCGCTTGAGCGCGAACAAGAGCCCCGATCCCGGCGAAACCATGGGTCGCATGGCTGCCTTGTGGTTGGATCTGAACGAGCCGCTGCCGGCCCTCGGTTGGGCCGAGAAGATGCTCGGCCGCGAAGCGGACGTGCGCGACGCGGTGGCCCTGCTCGAACGCATCGTGGCCTTGCCCGCTTCGGCCGAAGCCCTGCTCGAGAGCGGCGCATCGGCGCGCGAAAGCGCCGCGCGTGCGCTCGAGACCCACTACCGGGCCACGGCCAGCACGATCGACGTCGTGCGTATGCTGGAGGTGTTGGCGCAAAGCGCCCCGCGCAAGAAGCGCATCGTGCTGCTCGAAGAGGTGGTCAAGCTCAGCTTGGAAGAGCTCGCGAATCACGTGGGCGCCTTCGAAACACTGCTCACGCTCGTCGTCTTGGATCCCAAGCTCGAGTCGCGTCGTGAGCGTTTCGCACAGCTGGCCGGTCGCGTGGGCGGACAAGATCGTCGCGCCGACACGCTGGTGAGCGTGGCCGAAGAAGAGTCGGAGCCCGCGCTGCGCGCCGCGCTGCTCTCGGAAGCGGGCGACGTGTGCCGCGTCGAGCTGCAGAACCCGGCGCGCGCGATGGATCTCTATCGGCGCGTGCTCGGGCTCGCGCCGGAGGCGCCGGCTACTGCGCTACACGCCGCGCGCGAACTGAGCGAACTCTTGCGTAATGCGGGCGAGCAGCTGGAGCTCACGCAAGTGCTCGAGCAGCGCGCGGGCCTAGAAACCGGCGAAGCCGAGCAGCTGTCAGTGCTCGGGGAAGCTGCCGAGCTGGCCTTGACCGTGCTCGGTGACGCCAATCGTTCCGTGCGCAATTTTCAGGCGCGGCTGGCGCTCGCGCCGCTCGATGCCACATCGCTCGATGGCCTGTGCCGCGCGTTGGAACGCGCCGAGCGTTGGGACGAGCTAGTGGCGGCGCTGGCGCTGCGCGCCCGTCAAAGCGCCGATCCGGCGGCGGCGCGCGCCGACCGCGTGCGCATCGCGCTGCTCCACGAGCAGGTCAAGGGCGACCGCGCGCAGGCGATCGTGGCCTGGCGTTTGGTGCAGACGCACGACGGTCGCGATCTGGAGACGTTCGAAGCGTTGTCATCGCTGCTGGCAGCGGAGTCGCGCTTCGGCGAGCTGGCCGAGCTCTTGTCCGAAGAGGTGTCGGTCGAGAGCAACCCGGTGCGCGAGCGCCGCTTGTACAGCGAGCTCGGTCAGCTGCATCAAACGCGCACGGGTGACATGATTGCGTCGCTCGAGTCGTTCGTGGCAGCCGAGGATTGGGCCAAAGCGATCGAGGTCGCGGGCGCCAATCACGCCGATCGCGAGCTCGGGCGTAAAGTGTGCGAACGACTGCTCGAGCTCTCGGTCAAAGCTTGGCAGAACGCGAACAGCGCCGCAGATAGCGCCGAAGCGCGCGCGGCCGATTGGGCCGTCAGCGAACTTTCCGAGCGGCTCACCGAAGCCGGTTTGTACGGCGAGGTCGTGACGCGCTTGCTCGCTGCAGCGGAGCTACCGTTCGAAAGCTCGCGTCGCCGCGAGCTTCGTCGCGACGCGGCCTGCTTGTGCTCCGATCGCTTGGACGACAGCGCCCGCGCGATCGCGCTGTTTCAAAGCCTATTGACCGAGGAGCCCGGCGATGAAGTCGCTCGCTCGCTGGTCACGCGGCTGTCGCTCTTGCTCGACGAGCAAGGCGAGCACGCCGAGATCGTGACGCTCTGGGAGCGCCAGGCGACGGCGCGGGCGGCCGCGGGAGACAACTCTGGCGCCGCGGCGCTCTGGGCGCGCGCGGGCCAGCTCGCCGAGGAACGCCTGAGCGACGAGGCGCGTGCCATCACCTGTCATCGCGCGGGTGCCGCGCTCGGCGGTGAGGACTCACTGGAAGCGCTCTCTCGCATCTATCTCGGGCAGAAAGCGTACTCGCTTGCCGCCGAAGTGCTCGAGGCGCTCTGCGCGCAGTCCTCCCCGGAGATGCTCACCGACCGCGCCCTGGAATTGGCCGCGGCTTATCTTTCGATCGGCGCGCCCGACAAGGCCCGCGCGAGTCTGGAACGCGCGGTCCCGATCGCGGTCAACGCGCCAGCGTTGCGCGCGCGGCTGGCGACGCTGTATCGCGAGTCGGAGGACTACGGGGCGCTCGCCGCGCTGCTGGCCGAAGAAGCCGAGCGGGCTACGGATCGCAAGGCCACGCTTTCGCTCTTGCGCGAGGCGGCCGCGCTGCACCTGGAGCAGCGCTCCGATCCGGCGTCCGCGGTGCCGCTCTTGGCGCGCGCGATCGAGCTCGAGCCGGATGACCAGAAGCAGCGCTTGCAGCTCGCCAACGCCTTGTTTTTGGCTGAACGCTACGAGGAGGCCACGCAGGTCCTGGCCGCTCAAATCGAACGCTACGGCACGAGGCGACCGAAGGATCGCGCGCTCGCGCACTTCCTCATGGCGCGGGCGCTGCTCGGTGCGAAGCGCGAGGCGGATGCTCTGCAAGAGCTCGATGCGGCGTCCAAGATCGATCCGGCGCACCCGGGTATCATGCAGCTCTTGGCGCGCATGGCGCTCGAGCACGGCCAGCTGGACCGCGCCGAACGCATGTACCGTTCGCTGCTGTTGGTGCTCGGTCGCGACGAATCACGCGAGGGGCCGAGCAAGGCCGAAGCGTTGATCGCGCTCAGCGAGATCTCCGCCAAACGCGGCGATGCCGTGCGCGCCGGCGAGTTCATCGAGTCTGCTTTCGAAGCTGCGCTCGAAAGCCCCGCGGACGCCTCGGCCTTGGAGAATGCGCTGCGCAGCCAGCAGCGCCATGATCTGTTGGCGCGCGCGCTGG
>Ga0247760_1001263_pt1 | contig 24139 bp, 21 predicted proteins | sample UWRJL171409R4_FD_179936 | JGI IMG/M metagenome (GOLD analysis project Ga0247760, IMG submission 179936) | Plant litter microbial communities from Arlington Agricultural Research Station in Wisconsin, United States - UWRJ-L171-409R-4 | ecosystem: Environmental > Terrestrial > Plant litter >... | reverse complement strand
TCCACGACAGCTATCACGTTTGCCATCACTGGACCTTGCCTGGTGGTAGCGGTTGACAGCGGCAGCCAGGCATCGGAAACATTCCGCGGCGCTAACTCGAAACGCATATCGGGGTATCGCGTACGCGCTTGTCCGTGCTACCGGGGCGGGGACCATTACCGTCACTGCGACGGCTGCTGGACTGACTGCCGGGAGTGTCACGCTGACGGGGTACGACGGCGCCGTTGGTTCTCTAGTTCTGAGATAGACAGCCCACCAGTAAATTTACTCTTCCATCTATGCAGCCTACATACACACCACTACTACCACGCCGCCTAACTAATACTTTAAATAAACTAACAAACTAGCAACAGCCCACAAGCAGCCAAGGTCATCACAAAGCCTCATAACCTCCATGTTGTGCGATACTTGTAGCGACTCCGCGCTAACCTTATCCTCCGTCTTGAGAGGAACCTTCTTCTCATCCCCCCAGAAGGACCGGATATACCCAGCCACCGCAAATTCGGCGAGACACAGGACCATGGGCAGCCACAGCAGACTCAAGAGACCGCGCTGAGCGGCAGGTGTTGCTGCTGCTGCTGGCGCGGAGAGAAGGCGGTATAATGCGCCCAGGAAGGATATGAGGCCCTGGCGGAGTTCAATAGGGATTTTTCATGATGAGAGGTTTTATGGCTTACCATGGTAGCTCCGGCAATGACGGTGTTTCCAGCAGTTGCTTCGTCTGCTTTGTGCTGCGTTTGCCATTTGCCCAAGTGAGGGAGGCATTGCTGCGAGTGGTACAGCGAGTATCCGCTTGTGCCAGCAATGGCGAAGTTGAGGAGGGTTGCGATTGGAGCCATTTGTGCGGTTGTTGATAACGGTTGATTTGTTCTGTTGTCCGAGAATTGATGGGTTGAGGTGATTTTCTATCGATGGTGTTTCAGGTTTGTCTTGGCAGTCGCCTGCTCCCCAGGGGGGTAACCCCTGTGTTTCAGGGGTGGGCCTTGGCTTTCTCTTACGTCAAACAACAACCCTTGCCTCCACGTCGAGGCGCGCGGCGATTCCAGTTCAGGAGGCCATATTGGGAGGGAAGCTACAAATAGTGCGATATTTGAGGGTGCAAGATGCTACAACATCATCATGACGGACCCGCAAGAGAGCCAACGACATACCCGACACCACCTGGTGCCAATCAGAAGCCCCCACTCAAAAGTTGGACAGCCAACCCTTCATTCTGATTGGACAACAAATAACAGCCTCTGCACAGAAAACAACATCCACAGAGACGGAACCGGGCGCTACATCTTCAATCTATCCCTTTCTATGATCATTTAGAATGCACGGGGGAATCTCCATGGGAACCGTGGCGCAGCTCGTCTTTCCGGAGACCAAAGGCGGGGTCCGCGGGGAATGGGGTAGCCACGACCAAGCCACAGAGAACACTTTACTGTGCGTCTGATGATAACATACAGAGGAGTAACTTGACCTTCAAAAGCATCCCCATCAAAGTCCTTAAATCTGCTACGTCAAGAGTTTGACTGCAAGTAGAATGGGGCATCTGACAATTCTCCCGGTGAAGATGGCTATTGGAAAAAAAAAAAGGTACCTAGAGGAAAAGGAAAAGGGAAAAAATAACTATTGCCCAATGACGGGCTTGAACCGTCGACTTTCACATCACATACCCCTGTTCTAGTATTAGTGTGACACTCTGACCAACTGAGTTAATCGGGCTTGAGCAGGATTACTAAGCAAGTTGGGAACAGGGCTTCAAGTTTGGCTTCGTGAAAGCTCTTAGCGAGAAGGCAGCAAAAAGTCGTGACTTTGGAGCAAAGGGGAAGGCACAATTAAACAATTGCATCCCTACACATCGCAGATAGATTTGGGAGACTTTTGGCACGTCCCATCGCAGATTTGCAGACGGGCTGGCCTGATCATGCCAAGACCGATGATGTTGTTGCTGCTTGGCGCCACCCGATTGGCTGAGAGACATGACGTCACTGGTCACTGTGCTCCCAGTTTCCAATGGAGAATTGCGTCACAAACACCAAACACCTGAAGACCGGTTTGCATTTGTTGCCAGCATGATAAAATCCATCTCATTGCAACTCTCCAAGAACGAATGCGCTCCACTCCACTCTACTGCAACCTTTCCGTCTTCGACATCGTCGACCAAGCCATACTACACGAGTGGACACGATGAAGTTCCGTGGACCAACCTCTCACCGGACATCGGGCGAGACGGCTACTGAAAAATGGCACGACCCAAAAGACTCGCGAGGACGCCGATTTGGCAGATTCGTCGTCGACTGGATTAAGGTGTCGTGGAAAGATGTCTTGGCTCTGGCTATTCTAGGCGCCGCTTCCCAGGCAGTATGTATCACTATGGACGAACTTGAGAGTTGACAAAATCTGACAATCCCAGATCTATAGCGCACCCGCTGCCGCTATCCGCACCTTCCCCGTCACCTTCGACACCTCAGGCGATATCGTCTTCCCGCAGTTCGCCTACCCCGAACGTGGCTGGATCATCTCGCCCAGCCTTTCTGGCATCCTCTCAGTGCTCATCCCCATCGGCATCGTCGTCCTCGCCCAGGTCCGCATCCGCAGTTTCTGGGACATGAACAACGCCATCCTCGGCGTCTTGTATTCCGTCGTTCTCGCCACGTTATTCCAAGTCATTATCAAACAACTCATTGGCGGACTGCGCCCTTATTTCCTCGATGTCTGCCAACCGGATATTTCCCGGGCTGCCACCAACAACAACACCCGTCTCAACGGCGTCGGCTTCCATCAAATCATGTACTCCATTGACGTCTGCACCAACCCCGACAAACAAGCCCTCAAGAACGCCATGACGAGTTTTCCCTCGGGACATTCCACCGCTGCGTTTGCCGGATATGTTTTCCTCTTTCTCTGGATGAACGCCAAGCTCAAAGTCTGGTCCTCGCATCAGACGTCATTCTATTGGCTCGCGCTACTAATGGCCCCCCTGTTGGGAGCGACGCTCATGGCCTGCGCGCTGACTATTGATCAGGCGCATAATTGGTATGATATTCTCGCGGGAAGTACCATTGGTACGGTCATGGCTTTTGCATCCTACCGGATTTGCTATGCGGCGATTTGGGATTGGCGGTTCAACCATATCCCGCTGACGAGGACGGAGAGGTTCGGTTATGATAGAGAGGAAATGGAAAGGGCGGTGTGGATTCAGAAATTGGGTTGGGGGAGGGATAAGGAGAGGGGACATGGACATGTTGGGAGGGAGAAAAGGTTGTCAGAAAGGGCGAGAGGTCATGGAGCTGGGAGTAGTAACGGGGTGGTGAATGGGCATGTTTCGAGCTTGGGAGAGCCGAGTCGGCCGAGACCTGTTGAGGGACGGTTAAGGGGAGATGAGATGGTGTAATTTTTCTTAACAGGTCATTTTCAGTGAGTATTGGTCTTATGTTTTGCGGATACCCATTCAGCTGTTGTGTTTAGTGTTGTTGCTGTGTTCACATGTTAGAGTCGATGCGAAGTTGATGTCGCCATTGTACAAGACTGTATCTATAACGTAATGCAATTGCCAGTAATGAATGTTGTGGATGAATAAGTGCTATTCCCGCTACCGATCCGAGGCTCCGGGTTTTATTCGGCCATTCGGCGATGGCTGCAAGGTGCTGACATATCAATGTCTCTCCTAAAAATGTCTCAACTCGGTCGTCGGATTAGACTTTTCGGTGTTTATACGACGCAAACGTATCGATGGGGTATCAAAAATCGATGAGGTATCAAAAATCGGTGAGGTATCATGAAACAACTTCTCTTCATCAATACCCCTGCCGGCGCCAAACCTCTGTCCAGCCGGACTCCCCGCGAGCGGTCTACCATCCTAAGACACGTCCAGGGCAACCGTCGGCGGGCCGAGGTTCTGCGGAACCAAGCCATCCAACAACAGCCATGGTCGGGCTATACCTCTGTCCTGCCCTCACACGCATCCAAACATGAGCCCTCCCTGGAGTTCTCTGACGCAGACGGGAAATCTCATGACGAAACCGCGGCGTCCATACCTCCTCCTCCTCTGCTCGTTTATTCGCCTCACCACAATGCGTATGATCCGTTTCATTGCACCGCGGTCGGTTCTGACGCTGGAACTCACGCTCTCTTGCATACGACGTTCCACGTTGCTGCGCGGGGCAACTTTCTGGCCGAATCCTTTGCCCCTTCTTCTTCTTCTTCTATCTCACTCTCACTCTCCTCGACGACGAGGTCCCGGCCACGACGTATACATCGACATGAACGGATCTTCACCTCTCGACTACAGCAGTGCGTCCACGACCCCTCGCTCATGTACGCGACGCTAGCGTACGGGTCTGCATTTCTGGGCTGGACCATGGGGGGGTTATCAGAATTGGAGTTGGAGTCTCGTGCTCTGGGGACGAAATCGACGGATTATTTTCTGGGGAGGGCGCTATCCGCCGTGAGGACCCTTCTATCCACCTCGCCTCACTCTCACTCTCACTCTCACTCTCATCGCCGCGAATGTGAGACAACGCAGACATCCCAGAGACAGACTCAGAAAGGAATGACTCGAACTGAAAAACAATGGCTCCTCCTCTCCATCCACGCGCTCTCTCTCACAGAAATGTGGTTGGGCATGCCCAACCTCTGGATTCGTCACAATCACCTCTCCTCCACCACCCATCCCGAAAAACATGCCGTCATTCTCGGCGAATCAGAAACTCGTCTGGCGACATGTCGCGTTCACTTACAAGCCCTGCTGCACGCCGTGTGCGAGTGGGGAGGCTGGGAAGAGTTTGATCCGTATTTGTTAGACAGCGTGGTCCTCTTGGACAAGTATCTCGCTGTGTTCTGTGGCAGTCGACCGGTTCTCATGACTGAAACGTGGGATCCAGGACCGCTTTCGGAGTGTGGGTTGGATTTGGTGCTCGGTGAGTTGGCCTGGGAGGGGGTGCTTCCACGTCTGGGGACAGCATTTCAAGGCAAGATGATCTCCAACGAGCTGAAAACAACACTACAAGAAATTGTGGAATATTGTCGCGTCGCCGAGACGGCATGGTCAAAAGGAAGAGTCGACCTGGCGATGGAGCAGTATCTATTCCGGAGACTGCAGGCTCTGATCCACAGACTCTTGCATCTCTTTCATGATCTCCCAGGTCAATTTGTGGCAGATAGGTGTGTTTGTTTGGCCGGAGTTATTTTTCTCCACACTTGTCTATGTCACGATGGGCCACAGCGGTCTGCCAAGGTGGCAGCACAGCATTTACGTCGATTGCTGACGGTCGAAGCGGGAATTGACAAACACGACGAGGAATCCCCGCTGGATGAGCCACTTTTGGATTGGTTCCTTGTCATGGGCGCTCTCGTACCGGGGCCATCGTTGGATAAGACGTGGTTTATTACGAAACTTGCAGAGACAAAGACTGGTCGACGCTGGGATGGGTTTGTGGAAGAGCTTGGGTGCTTCTTGTTCCTTCCACAGAGACAGCTGGTCGCGTTCAACGATGTGATGGACGCCATGTCCTTGGTCTGTGGCAGACTGTCATCTTGAATCAACACTGTTCGTGTTTGACATGCATGTCAGCTGAGCTGATACATGTACCCTAGGAACACACGAGAAGGACAGATACGTGACTTACATGTGACTGGGCTCCTAGAATGGAAAATGAAATGACCGAGCTCCACCCACGCAGATACCAACCGCACTGCACTCCACTCCCACCTACCTAGGCAAGACCGGCCGGTCACAATAGTGTGACCCGACTTTGGCTTCATTACCGTCCCGACTCGCTACTGCTAGATAAGGGGAGGAGGAACCCTCGCCTACAAGATCCGAGGCCCTTCAACTGTACCTAAAAAATCTATCTTTATTAGGCGGGCCCTTCACTGAGAGTTAGGCCAAGACTACAGTTGTCTTCGGCAGTGGTCAACGCCTCAGTTAGAGTTAGAGCCTAGTTGCTAGCTGCTGAAGCTTCACAACTGCCGCGTCAGTATACCGCACGTTGCGCGTTGCTTGCGCGGCGTGTAAGAAGGGCGGAGTCTCCTCGACGATAAGCAATCAAAGAAAGGGAAGAAAATCCCTCTCCTGAAACAACAGGGTCTAGTTTTCTTCGCGGCTTGGACGGTAGACGAGATATGCGCCGACACACACAGCCAGGGGCTCGGGCATGCGGAGGACTTTAGAATGGTAAACGCCTGGCATGCTCGGATAGTTCCCAACATCACTCACTCGCTGGTAGCTCCTGCGGCGACTTTGCCAGCTGGGGTTTGTGTGAGGTGACATGAACAGAGACTATGAGCCCCTATCTTGAAGGGGTTGGAGGGGCCAGCGGAGAGTTACGGGGCTTTACGGAGAAAGACACCGACCCCCCCCCAAATCCAAATATTTAGGGACCCAATGCGGTGTAACTCTGCGCTTTATTGAACGTTGGGCATCAAAAAAGAGAAAACCCCGCCTTAGTCTTCACCCCCTTTCAGGATATCACGCAGCTGCGTAGGTAGTCGGGGTTCGCTACACTCCCAGTTGTTGACACGTTGGGAAAACGGTCCCCCTGAACCCCGAGGTACAAAAAGGTACATGCCCCAGAGTCTTGGCGTTGGGGAAATATCCGGCCTCGGTAAGCTGCCATGAGCGGCCGCTGGCGTTCACGCTGTTCCAGACGCAGAGCACAGCTGTGCTCTTTGGTGCCTTGCGGTCTGGACCTTTCGTCAAAACAGCCAATCGCTTGATCCAGGAACGCCGCACCGTATCCACAGCATCCACAGCACAATTGTGACCGTCGGGGTTTCAGCTGCTCCGCACTACTTGGAAATGGCGCATCTTCAAAAGTAAGGCGAAATAGCGCAGCTGAATCTCTGGTGATAGAAGAAATAGGTATGCTCCAAAGAGTCGAGCATTGCGGGATGTAATGTGGGATGTGCGCCCTTTCTATGACTTTGGTTGAGATTGAAGGGACCTTCAAGGTGAGGCGGTCAATATGTATTTAGTGTCATGACTTTTGCATCTGTTTGTTGACGTTGAGATCTGCTGAGTTTGTAATCGAATATCAATTCCATCGCTGAAATTATCATGACTGCCAAGATCACTAGCAAGCCACCAGGCAATCAGAGACATTCTGTGTATGTAGCTTTGTTGACCCCAGTGCTGCCGCTATTACGTTAGTAGTTTTCCCCAGAATGCAGCTAACTCTTTAGCTTGACCGAGCGTCGTTTGAGCATTGTCGTTCCAGGTTCTTCCCTCTTCGAGTATCTCAGCGCGCCACCGACGATAACGGAACGGATCGCGAACCAAGTGTCAAAGAACACCGAGATTTGCCCTTCCGTGATAACCCGCGCCTGCAGGTTAGAGGAGAAATCGCGTTATACCCGGAGCGTGATGAGTGGGACGTGAAAGCATCACCTTGGCAGCTTAACCGATCCACGATGTTTTTGGGTTCGGCTAGGTCGTCTCGGCGGGGTAGTTGAAAACAAGAGCACGAACTTCAATACTCTTCCGGGGTTTGGAATTCGAGTTAGCCGCAGGGTGATGGAAGGAAGCATGCGGGCACCCTTGCAGACGTTAGTGTAATGTCTAAAATGTATTATATCAGAGGTGGTGATAATTACCCGATGTTTTGGCACTCGCATCTGAATCAAACATTTTGATCAACAGTGCCTCTTCCGGTCGCTGCTCACCCATGTAATACCACTTCTGCCCGGGGCTGAAATGTGAGTACATGTTGGCACCCTTGAACTTTCTCCGGACATGATCGCACTCGATAAGATCGTCTGCAAGCACCGAGCTGGGATCACACACGGCCAAGGGGTAGTCTTCGACGGGGTGTTCGATTGGACGCCACACGTTGATCACGCGAACTCTCCCTTGTAGAAGGAACATGGCTTGCTCAGGGAGATGAAGCAAGACCCGATGTAATACTGCGCGGGGGCTTTGGTCTGCTCTGGTGTAAGTTGGTGCCTCCGTGGGGGGGGACTAGACTCTGGGCTCACCAATGTGGACGTTGGGGGAGGGTCGAAGCCAGGTTGTCAGATCATTCATGTCCAGGACAACTTCTTCCTTGGGTGTAGCGGAGTTTCGCAACTAGCAATGGGCGTCGTCAGTGGTGGAGTGACTTCGGGGAGCTGTTGAGACTCACTCTGAAGTCGAAGAAGAAAACTTGATCATATCCCCCGTCGATATTTCTTAGGGTCTCTTTCACTTCTTCAAAGTACCGGCTCTCGATAATTCCTCTGTCGCTGAAGTCGTGAACGCTCAGACTTGTAGGTTGCACCGCAAATTGGAAACCATGACTGGCAAGGGAGAACTCATTCTCGCGCCCTCGTACATCTTCGAAGATTTGCTCGCGGGCCTCGAACTCGATGTTTGTGCTTCTCTGGTCTGCCGCGTCAGGGTCCACAGGTACGAATAACTGGAATGGCTTCTCCAGCTTGTAGAGTGGTAGCTTCTTCAGATACTGAAGCTCGGCCTTGACGGTGCCGCATGCCATGGTGTCGGTGTCGCGGGATGTGGATTGTTGGAGTGTGTGCTTATCGGGATTCCTTGCTTGGAAGACTGAGTGGGTTTTTAGTAATGCGGCGTGTACGTGAAGGTACCTCTCATGACAATCGCTTTTAAAATTCGCCGCTTGTCGTGGGGGACTTTGCATTGGTGTTGAAAATGGGAAGATTGATCCCGGTTCTGCCCGAGATATTGGTCCAGAACAGTTGCAGTTTCCGGCTCGGTCCTCGAAATTGTTAGTGGGGGACATTCCAATTGACTCGGAGGAGGTTTACCTCGCATGTTGCGGCAGTCAATTTTTCGGCATTGACGGAGGACACGAAGATAAGGTCTTCAGAACTTGATTCACCAGAGTTTCATTTGCTTCTGCGCGGCAGGCGCAAACGACGTCTCTTTCACTTTGTGCTGCAACTACCCCGCAGGGGGTCGCGTTGTGCTATCGATCACTTGACCAGGGGGATCATGCCTTAAAAGCAGCAACAATGCGGATGGAAAAAGCAAAGTATCCAGACATACCACAAAATCCAATCTACCGGAATCGTGACATGTTACCTCAAGTGGTCGGATGAAAATATGCAGCGGCCCTGGAGGGGTCATGAAAGTGCGACGGGCTTCGGTGCTGAAATTTGTAGTGTCATTCCAGGTCCTTTCAACCCCTGCACCCCGCCCGCCATTGATGCCCCACACTCGGGGTCTCTGGCTACCAAACATCCAACCTCAGAGACATTTGACAACAATCCGACGCCTCGGTGAAATTTCCGGCAAGGGCGGCGGCCCAACAAATTCAACAACGACCTAAGCCAAACTCGTGAGGGTCAGCAGGTCAGGGTCGGGTATCACCCCGAATTTTGCTCCCTCCGGCGTTGGTACGGATAGCGGATGCGCTTATCTCGTCTCGCTGGTGGATGCATCCCATCCCAACCGCTCGAGCCCGCCGCCGCACCCTAGGCCCAAACCAAAAACCTAATCCAATACAACGAGGAGGGCCCACTAACCTAACCAGAATTCACTGCGGGGTACCAAAGTATCTTTTTGTACCAGGCCGCGAACATAAAGAGAGGGCCTTGTGCGCAGCAGCAGAACGCACCCGGCATAGTTTCAGAGAAGCAACCGTGGGCAAATCCAATTACCCAAGCAAAAGAATTTCCATTAATATTTTTCTTCTGCCTGCCTACTTTCTTGCTTGCATCGGCATCGGTCCTACCTACTAGCCTGCTACCATGAGTACCTTCAACGTCATGGAATCTACCAACGCAACACACCTAGGCAGCAGCAGCACCAGCAGCAGCAAACGTCGACAGGGGTCATCCAGAAAATTGGTCACTGCTGATGTTATTGTTGCTGCTGCACCATCCACCACCACCACTACGAGAGCCTGCTCTTCGGCGTCCTCATCGTCCTCGTTTGTCTTCCCAGACTGGGCGCGCAAAGAGCTCGAAAGAGAGCAAAAAACCACGCTCGCCCAGCCGTGGAAGCGCAACGCCATCGCTGCCAACTGCGAGGCCGACGACCCGAATTTCGCGCGGGGCCAGGACGCCGTCATGTTTTTTGACAAGAAGGTCAATGTTTGTTTTGGAGAAGGGTCCATGGCCGCCTGATGACTTTGACAATTCTTGTCAGAGAATGGCCTGCCACCACTGTAGGTTATTCTCCCCATTTCCCCCCCCACACCACCACTGCTGTTGTTTCTGATCTACACCCGCACCCTCTCACCCTCTCTCTCTCTCTCTCTCTCTCCTCATTCCCTTCATGGATTGCACACCCTATCAAACAGGCGCGTAGGACTAAACTGACTTTTTTATCTTTGTCTGTTAGTTATCTACGTTTTGGGCGTGCGTTGTCCGGCGCTTCAACAGCGATGAGCGATGGAGTCTGCCGATCATGGCAACATGCGACAGAAGTGAAGAAGAGAGAGCAACCACCAACGTTTCTTCATCAAGGAGGGAGAATAATTCTAAAAACCTAAACTTGCGTGTTGGGGCCAAGTTAGGTTACTCGCCTCGGTTGATACCCTACCATTAGAGAGAGCTTTTACGTTTTTTTTTTTCTTGGGCACGGGTGGCCAGAGTTGGTCCTGATCGATGGCAAACCTGTGAGCCACAACACAACACACGTTACAACCAACAACGTTACTGGCAACGATGATGACGATCATGACCATGCGGAGGGTTCTTTTTGCGCTTGAGTTTACCACTGAGTTACCGAAATAGACTTTAAGAGAGAACAAACAAGATTTCTGCATCCAAATTCTGCCACAAGATCATGCATCCATATCAATACCCAAGTATAACATATACGTCGCTCTCAGTATGTATCCTGTTGAAATGAGCCACCAGACTGATTCAGTCTTTCCATTGTGGCAAATCGATCACCGCACCCTCGCGCGCCTTCCCTTGCAGGTACTTTAGCAATGCACGTCCTGTGTACCGACCTGTAAAGGTGCCCTGCATGTCATCAAGGATCAACATGTCGTCGCCAGCGTTCAGAATCACCTTGGGGGTCCATCTCTTGTGCATATCCAGCACCTTTCTTGCTTCGGCGATCAATGCCTTGGCCTCTTCACCCTGCTTGCCGTCTCGCTCCTCGTAGAGGAGGGCGAGGTGGTAGCGAGCTCGTGCCATCGCTTCTTCCGCCCACTTATTGCTCTGCGCCGTTTTGATGGCTGTCTGAATGTGCTTTCTGTTGCGTGGGAAGAGTCCGTTAGCAGACGTTTCCCAACATCGGTAGAGATACTTACATCGCATTCCCAACATCCTGCATATAATGATGCATTGCGCCCATTGCGTACATACTTAGGATGGAGCTTTCATGATGTTGTCCATGCAGAGAAAGCCGGCCCTTGAGGACTTCATAATGGATGTCAAAGGCTTTTTGGAAGTTGCCGGCCTGTAGGTAAATACAGGCGAGAAAGAACAACCTGCGGTAGTACTGGGAATTCTTGCCACTGAACTGCTCGGTCAGCACCAAGGACCTCTCGAGTGACGCGGCGGCTTCGTCCGTCTTGCCCTGCCACATGAGAACCGCGCTATAGTTGCCGTAGTACTTCGCATACTCAAACGGCTCCTCTTCTTCGCTTCCCCAAGTCTTGTAAACGTCGAGCAATCCCTGGATGAGTTTGCCCGCCTCGTCGAACTGGTAGCGATTCATCAGACAAATAGACCAATCATTAGTGGCATTCTGGTACAGGACGTCGTTCTCCTCTGTCCTGCATGCTTCAAGGACATTTTTGCGGATCTCCCAGGCCTTCTCTAGCTTGCCGTTGCCCACAGCTCTATCGGAGGATCCCATATTGAGGAGGAGAAGTCCCGTGACGCAGTGGATATCGGCGCGGATTCTATCGTTGGCGTCAACATTCTCTTCGTCTAGAATCTTCTCGGCGCTTTGTAGCAACGGTAAGCCGTCATAGGCAGTACCTTGGCCGCCCCAGACGTAGAAGGCCGCGTCGTAGAAAAGCTCGGCAAGTTCTCGGAGATTGACGCCTTCCATCGGGACTCTCCGATGCTCAGGGTAGTGCTTCTTGTACACTTGGTGAAAACTGTAGATGTGCGGCATGTATTTCCTCCACACATCCATGTTCTCTTGCTCGGGGATCTGCATGGGGTGAGCGCGAGGGAAGCGTTTTCGAATAAGGCGGAATGCCTTCTGAAAAGCATCGGCGAAACTGTAGTCGTCCATGTCGGCCTGAATTCTATGCTGCAAGACTCGATGGATACCGTAGGCTTCCTCTCCGTTCTCAATCTTCTTCACTGTGACGAGTCTCTGCCGGGAAAGCTCTTTGATCATCCTCTTGTACCTGTGAGGCGGCCATCATGTTAGCACATTCTCTCAGTAACCATCTTCGGCGGCTGGAAGAGAATTCTTACTGGAGCTTCTCATCCTCATGAAGGAATTCTAGATACTTCTCATCGTGGCTGCCTAACAGAACGCTCTGTGGAATCGTCTCGGAATCGAGGAACGAGAAAACATCCAACAACTTCCTACAGTTCGCTCGCACTTCTCTTATCCCGACATCCCAGAGAATGTCGATTGTCCTGTCAATACCTGTGCCGGGTACACCTTTCCCAGCCATGATTTCAGCAGCCTTGCTGCGAGCTGGCTTGCTGCTTCTTGCCATCCGTTCATCCCACATCTCGAGAAACTCCTCGAGGGTGGCACGGCTGATCTTGATGTAGCCCACGATCATACAAACGGCAAGAGGAAGACGCTCGACAACGTTGACAACCTTATCAGCCAGGTGATACTCTTCGTGCTCTTGCAGTTGGTCCGGCTGGAGTCTGGGTGACAGCTGTGTCAGAAGGAATTGGCGGCTGTGATCCAGGGACCAAGGCTCCAGCGCGACAGTGACGTGATGATGAGAGTTTGGTATCTCGACGAACTTGCGGCTCGTGATGAGGACGGATCCTTTGCCCTTCTTGTGGAGGTTCTTGGGAACGTATTGCTCAATGTCCTGCCATTTGTCGACATTGTCGAAAACCAGCAACCAGTTTCTATCCAGCCGGCCCAAGCATTCTCTGACCAGAACGGTGCGGACCCGCTCATCTTGGATAGGCATGTCGTCCGTTTCAAGGCTCGAGGCAATCTGGTTGTACTTCTCCTGACAGATTCCCGGGCTTTCGGCCTCGACCCAGAAGATGTAATAGTAGCGTTTCTCGTTCTGATGGACATATTCGATCGCGATGGCCGATTTGCCAATACCTCCCCTCCCGGTCACGAGGCATACCTGACCAGGAGTAAGGCCCAGCGCAGCATGCATCTTTCCCAAGTCGAAATCCCTACCAAGGAAGTCATTGTCGCGGGCAGGAACATTGGACCAGCGGTCGGCTTTCGAGTTCGGATCCGGTTCGCGGCTGAGGAACTTCTCCACCTTCTCCTTGACGCTCAGGGGAGCGTCCCTTTCTACCCCAACCTCTTTGTCGAGTGACTCATATACAGACGCGTCGCTTTCCACCACTTTGATGACCCCCCCAGCATCGATGTTAGATGGCGGGGCTGTTGGGGCTGGCTGGAGCGTTTCGACATCTGCCTCTACCGTAGGCATATCTTCGTCATCGTCAACCTGGGCGTCACTGGCTGCAAAGTGGAGATCGTCGAGATATTCCTCAAGCATGTTGTAGTCCTCGGGGTTGTCGCCTAGTGGCACCACATCGAGATCTAGCGTCGCTGCTAGAGCAAACCTCTCGAGATGGTCAGTGACATGCTCCTCGAGAGCTGCTAGGGTAGAGAACTGCGAAGGGCACATTTGACAGTCTCTTGACGGTTCGTTTGTCGAGTAACGCCTGCAAACGTCCAGTAAAGGGGTGATGGCTGCGGGAACGTGGGCTGAGTGCACGCTCTGCAGGTGTTCCATCAATGCCTCTGGGGTCCCGCTATCGCGATGGCAGAAACAACACGACCAGAGAGTCTCGGTGCGGTGGAAAGCCAGCTCGTGCTGGAGCCAGTCCTTGCTCGTACCGAACATGGTGCTGCCCCACTCACAGTTGTCATATGTGCAGGAATATGCCTTCAGGTCCAAGTAGAAGTGCTCTAGCCACTCAAATTCCGTCATCCCCGTGTTTGAAAAGGCCAACGGGAGCTCGAAGTGGCAGCAAGGGCAGTCGAAATACGCCGTCTCCTCCAAGTCAACAGGCGGCTCCGGGGGGATTAGCCGGTGGATGAGGGATGGGGGCTGTGATTCATTCGTCGAAATGGTTGATTGGCGATCCGAAATGTCGTTGCTTTCCGGGTGTGATTGAGCCGTAGATGGTGCAACACTGGAATCGTCGGTCCAAGTTGACGTACCAGGTTGCTCTCTCAGGTGTATAACCGTCTGCGGGGAGGTGATATCGGTGATGGCAGTCCGGGGGCCAGACGGCCAGGTCTTATTGCCGACAGACGAGTGACGGGCATTCAGGCTTCCGAGGCCCGCTAGAGGGGCAGCAGCCACGGCGCGTTCGTGTCTCAGACGGCGGAGATGCTGCCTTCTGCGCCAGTTCAACTTCCCTAGGCGATCCCGAAGAACCTTGCTCGCCTTGGGGAAGAGCTCGGTGGCAGTTCGCACATAGTCACTCTCTGAGTAAATATCCCGTTCTCCGTGGGCAGTCGACTGGATGTTGTCCTCATCCAGCGGCGCAATCAAGATGGGAAGGAGCTTAGACAAGGAGTCTAGCACTCCCAAGACGGAGTGTAGCTGTGTCCAAAGACTGTAGTCGGCATCTGGGTCATCCGGATCAGCATTCGCATCCCCATCCATACCGAGTCGTGATGCGACGTGAGAATCCTTGAGGTCTTCGACATCACCGCTTTGGTGTCGCACGAAGTTGTCGGCGCGGTTCAGAGCCTTTCGGAGCTCAGTCAACAGCGACGAGGTCCTTTGAGCGACCGTAGGAACACATTTCAAGCTGTAGTCGAGAAGTCGGGAGGAAGCGCCACTCTGGTCGCCCCATGACTTCAATTTGTCGTTGACGAGGATTGCGAGATCGCGGAGTTTCTTGGAGTGCGCTCGGTTATCTTGGAGCGCCCCCCTCAGGCGGTCCGAGTCTTGCAGGCAATCATCGAATTGAGCGGCAAGGGGTGCCTTGGCCCTGAATTTGTGGTTTTCCTGGCGACGACGTTCGGCTTGTTGGGAAGGCATCTTGGCTGTTGGTGATGCTGGTTGTCTGTCAGCGATGGGAGAGCGAAGGCCACGGGGAGTTTGGGCGAAGCGAAAACTGACCATAGGCGTTTGCTCCAAATTCGTCTTATCAGATTTGGGGGGCCCGTTGTGCAGCAGCGCATTCCAGACGGCTCTTGGTCCCCGCTTGGCCAGCGCGGGGGGACCTTGGGAAGGTGCGAGGGAGGGTTGCAAACGGCGACAATTCGTCAAACGGCCCAGTGCCCTTCCGTGTGACCCTGCGGCACAGCAGTGAGCGAGCTGGACAACGGGAAACAAGGCGTCCGGAGAGTGCACTTTTGGGGCGCGCATGTCCGGAGGCCGCATCAATTATCCCCCAATCGTAAATCCCCTCGCCCCGCCAGTCCGTTATGACTGAACGTTTTGCGAGATTTTTAGGCAACACTGCCGTTGTCGCCGACCCCTCCCTTTGCCCCTCCCGTTGTTCTTTCCCCCAGAACTCTCCAAACTCAGCATCCTCGCCACTCCTCCAACACCGGCGCCAGAACCCAGCGGTGTCGACAGCCAAACCAAGACCATAATGTCCGACCAGGGCACATTACTCCTGGAAGAGATACTGGGTTTGTACCCCGCCGCAACAACCGCGGTCGACAGGTACAAAGAGGCCAAACCCGATCTCGAGTCCCATGACATCGCCAGGAAAATTGCTGGCCAAGCAACTTTGTACACCCAGCTAACCCGCCTGCTAATGTTGCTGTCGGATTCGACTTCGCTCCACGACGATGGCTTCCACCGGCGACTTGTCGAGCGATTGGGCCCCGTCAAGACGGCTTTTCTCGTAGATCGGCTCGCCGAAATGAAGGAGCTTCTGCATACCATCCAAAGAAGCCTCGGGAACGCCCGCCGTGGGACGGTATGGAAGCTCAATCTCCTGATGAGGCCGCGGTGTTTCGCTAACCATTGTAACAGACGTTGCTGGATCAACTTGGGGCTAGTTCTGGTGACGGCCCCGCCTCTGCCCCGAGGACCCTGATCCAAAGTCTCGATGGGCTTGCCAAAGCCAACACAGAGCTCATTTCCATTTTGTTTGACCCTCGTATATCTCTGCCCATCCTGGGTGGCATTGATGGGACGACAACCGCCAACGACATTCGTCGATTCTTCCACGAGGATCGGAATCAACTACTCAAGGCCGTCCGAGCAATCAACACAACCATCAATGGCTCTTCGGGCTCGAGTCTGGCAAGTCTCCGCTGCAGATGTGCAACCTGCAATCCGAAATTTGATGACGCCAAGCCAAATGTGACGGATTGGGCCTTTGAGGTCTCATTCCTCCCAACCACAGCACAACAGATGTCCCAAGTCCAGTTCGTAAGCGACGAGGGAGGGCCGGAGAAATCTGAACGCCCTTTGGTATATCTTACCGACCCTCATCAACATCTGGGCCAATTACCGACTGTGGGCATGCCCACTCGCTTGTCCTTGGCCTTTCGGCTCAGCACTTTAGTATTGCAGATTGCCAGCGCCCCCCTGGGTGAGGACCAAGGGCAGGTCGCGGAGTGGGCAGTGGCAGTTCGGCGGACGTCAAAAGGTGTCTTTCTTGACCCCTATGTGGTTCTCAAGCAAGTATCGAATGACTCTGTATCAGCAGCCCTCTCTCCATCAACAGGACGGGGCTGGAGATCTGTTTCCCGAGAACCACTCATGACTAAGTTGGGGCTCACACTCGTTGAAATCGTGCTAGGCTGCAGCTTAGCGGATATCCGGAGCGAACAGCCAGGTTTGCTGCGGAAAGACGAGACCGAAGGTTACGACCCAGCATTGGTCGACATCTTCACCGTTCGGAGGTTGCTGGTGCTGGGGCGTCTGGAGCAGACTGTCAGCGCCCGCTTCCAAGATGTTGTGAGCGCCTTAATCACTCAGCAGTATCGTGACAGCCATGACGGAACGGTGCGGAATATTTGCAGTCAGGATGCTTCATTCATGGAGCACGTAGCTGCAGCTGTCTTACAGCCACTGTATCAAGAAGCGAGGCGGTCCCTTGGGTATGTAGCACCACCGCCACCTCCAAGAAAGCCCTGTACAGTTCCACTAACCATGAATGAACAGATTTTCCGATATCAAGGTGACACCCACCAGGAAAAACCGGGTAATTTCTGGACCCGGCGAACACCGCCTCGCCAAGGAAACGCAGGCAAAGAGAGGCAAATCGCCTCCAACCAGGAAGCGAGCCCCCAAAGAACACCCAGCACGCCATCCCAGGCCGCAGTCTCCCTCTGTTGAGGTGGCCAGGGATGGAATCTCGGGCCCGCCTGAGGTCTCAACCCCCAGATTGTCAGTACATGAGGGTTCAAGCGCGGCCGAGAAATCCAGCGACGGCCCGTCCGGCAGCTACGGGGTCGTTGGATCTTCCATGGCGGTCAATTGCCATTCAGCTGGTCCTTCGGAGAGTCGGCCTCACTCCGATTTGCGACGAAGCACCCCGGCATTGGGCAGTGGAAGTGATCAAGAATCCGGTCTCTTTGCAGTAAATGAAGGGGATGAAGAGGATCCATCGCTCATCTCCGAGAGTTGCGATACGGATGGGGTTATGTCTTACGCAACATACACCGAGTCAACTGACTCGGCATTCGAGTGGTTGCCAGAAGGCGAGTATGAGCCTAGCAAGCTTCCATTTGGGCACCCATTCTTGCCATATAGCGATCTCGCGCGGCAGTGCGCCATTGGGGCTTTCCGACGACACATGGAAGCAGGGGGGGATGACAGATCTACTGGAATGCGGTCTGCTCCCCCGAGTTTAGGTGGCTTCTCGAGGAAACGGCCGCGAGGAAACACCTACGGTCAAGGGGATCTGGATGAAGAGGAAGAGGAAGAGGCTGATGAACAGGAACGGGGACACGGATCGTCCAAAAAGCGGGCCAAGGTCGACAGTAAAGAGTTGACCTTTGCCTGCCCATTCCTGAAGAAGGACCTCAGACGCTATGGGTCGTGTTGCAGCTACCAACTGAGGCGGATCCGGGACGTCAAGCAGCACCTGGGTCGTAAACACTCCCTGCCTCCATACTGCCCCATATGCTACATGGAGTTTGCCGACGAAGATGAACGCGACGACCACGTTCGGGTTCGCACTTGCAATGAGGAATCTCGAGCGACGCAGAAGCCTGAAGGCATGACCGACGCACAAAAGAGGCAACTCGGGAAAAAGTCACTGCCCAGTCAGACATCATCTGAGCAGTGGTTTGCCATCTTCGACATCCTTTTCCCTGGACAGGAGAGGCCACAGTCGCCGTATATGAACATGGACAGATCAATGCTCCGGGCCGCCATCGCCTACCAAGAGTTCCTTGAGGAACGCGGGGCCGATCTTCTCGCCGACTTCCTTGCTCGCCAGGGTGTGCTGAGTTCTCGGCTGCCAAACTTGCGGCAAGACCTTGCAACCTTCCAGAGGCAAGTTGTCAGGGAAGGCATCCGTGACATCTTTGATCGGTGGGCTGACCGGCCCGACCCGCCCACGTCTTCAACTGCCTCCCTCGTCACCACAACTACCCCAACCATCGCTTCGAGCGATATCAGCAGGGGCACTCCCAGGGAGTTTCCGCAGATGGCAGGCTTTACACCAAATATGTCGCCCTTTGGGAACTCATCACTCTCTTCGCCCACCTTCGCAGACCCTCTTTTCAACCCATCATTCGATGCTCACGGGCAAGGTTTCATGGGGTCGTTTGGTGGTAGCAGTCTCTCCACTGACCTTGATATAATCTACTCTACTATGCAGGGCGTGGAAATCACAGGAGCTGTGCCGGACATGAATCTCTTTCCGGGGGGACCGTGGATCATTCCTGACCAACACGGGCCACCATAATGTTGGAGTATATATGACTTAGATTGTTGCATTCCTGATGGGATTTTCCATTTACGATATTTTCATGTATTTCATCTTCAATGGGTCGCTGAGCGGGAGGACTTCGCGGGATCAATGGTATGAACAAGATATTGTTGGGATGTTATCAGCTGCGGGACACAGAATGCATTTCAAGAGGATCGAATTTTGGCCGACAGGAGCGAGGGAATAGTTCATCTTTTGGCTATTTCGGAGCCGAGACAGCTTTCGATATCGCTTAGTTACTTTCAAAGTCAACTGAACAGTCTCCGTGGAATATCCCCCTGACGACTTCGAATCGCAGTTTTCTGATAACCCAGGCTTGGTTGAGAAGGATGGCTTGGAGGCTCTGGTAACGGAGGGGGAGTGGTGTCAGAAGAAAACGGGACGGGAACTGCAGGCTTCGGGGAGCAAAGGCCGAGGAACACCTCGCGGCAGGAATCCTAAGAACCGGTTACGGGACGAGAACAAGACACGTATCAGCCGGCTGCAGCACAAAGGCAACATCTGGGAGCACCGATGTCGGGAACAGAGACAGGCTCCCTGTGCGAGAGCTGGATGGACAGAGCATGAATCCGACGTGCCAAAGGCCCAAAGCACCGCCGAGAAAGGCCAGTGCCACCAAACCACGACCACGACAAACCGCGGAGGATTGCTATAATGCCGGGCAACCCGTTCTCATGCAGTGTAAATGACGCGGCGCCAGGGTGGGGAAGGTGGTGTGGTGGTGTGGGCTGCACTGCCATTGGACAAAAAGGCACAAGGCTGTGAAACGGAATGGTAAACGGCACCGTTATGGACGCGGATCTGCATCGACCCCGCTCGAGACAACCCTCGTGATAGCAATTCGGGCCCGGCTCTCAAACTGCCTTGTGCAAGGCAACTGGATGGACGAAAGGAGCTGTGAGTTTGGCGACGCGACGTACATGCCAAGGCAGTTTCTTAGTGGGGGCTGGGGAGCAGAGAGATTGGTTTCGCTCTGCGCAGAGCCTCATCGCGTGTTAGTCGTGAGTCGTGAGTAAGCCGAGACAGCTAAGACAGCTGAGGAGGAGCAAAAAGGAGTTATCTGGTTTCACCACCAATAATAATACAAACGGATATGATAACCCCCCGTCGTGTGATTGCTCGAGATAAGCTTCTCTGGCACTCTGCACGACCAATCCCATCAGAACTGGGGAGCTAAAGTGTTTACTGTGACTAATGAATTTGTCCAGGACAGGAAGATTGGAAACATGGCAACGGCGAGGGTTTTTTTCCGGATCCAGCTTCAATACAGAGTTTGGTGGTTTCTGCGACACTGTCTGTGTGGTGTGCTTGGTCCATGTGAAATTGAAGTCTAGTTCCTCCTTCATTCTCTCTCTCTTTTCGAAAGTTGTGAGAACAAGTTCTTTATCCAAGTACACAACCCCACTTTCCATTTTGCCGTCTACAATTTTCGACTCGTCGGAAAAACCAACCAATCACGTGGTGTGTTGTCCCATCCGCCGGGCTCGAAATTGCAGTGATGATAGGTATAGCTATAGTTATTTATGAGCTTCTCTGCCGCGACCACCCCAATCTTTCCAGCGACTACCCTCTTACGTAAGCGTGTTTTTTTACCTGCAAAATCCTGAAATTTCAATGACATGCCGTCCAGCCGCGCAGCGTAGAAACTGTCAATCCAGTGCACCACAATCGCTACGCAGCGCGCAGCGTTTACCGACCCGTCAACTGTGTCAGCTAGGTACGGTAGGAAGCAGGACGCGCAGTATATCCTTATACCAATTGGCAGCCAGTTGGATTGACGGCAATGGGCGATGGTAGTGCGCTGTCCTGGTACTTGTATTAACGGGGGCCCGTTTTGTATGGGTTGGATTTTTCAACGCAGTCGTCGGGTTAGGGTTATGCATGGATGGGGTGGTGGTCACTGGAAATATTGGGGTGGCCGCGCCAGAGAAGCTCTTATTTATATGTGTAACCCCTGAAAGATTGTTCACGCTTAACCGCCAAGGCGTGGCATTCTCAAACTTCAGCATTTTACCGCTACAAAACGCAGGTTTCAATTGCCAGACATTTCGAACTCTTATCAGATACGCATTAGCTTTTTATCAGGTATTCTGTTAAGTTTTCTGTGTTGAAATCGCATTTTTGGTGATAAAAATCCGGGATGTAAAGATCTGGCCAGGGACCATGCTCCAAGAACCGCTGCGAACAATCTTTCAGGGGTTGGAATGTATAGGTTTGACGTTAAGCTAACTTAGTCCAAGCTGGATGTGATGTGAGACGGTAAACTCTGATGAGAATGCTTGCAAACCACAAGATATTGTACATACCTCATTGCAGACCTCTATCAAATTCATGATTTTGTTAAGACGACATCATCGCTTTGCTGTATCTACTACATACACATGCCTATCCAGTAACAACATATTCCGTCAATGCATTGCATCGGTCGTCGGTTCCGAGGTGCCGGGAAACCCTGAACCTTTTTTATCTCTCTCTCTCTCTCTCTCTCTCTGATATCCTCTTTGCTTTTCCGCGTTACTAAACCCCTTCTTTTTGGATAACTGATTTTTGGTAATAAACGACACGTGTCGTCCTCAATTGGTTTGCTATAGGCGTTGGTTGATCCATCCTCGATTTCAATTCACACAACCCTTATTCAGGACAAACGCATCGACACTCTCCATTTGGCGCACACTACATGTACAGACACGGATAAATCAGTACACGGTCAAGACCCAGGGATGTTTTGGAATGAGGCTCACATAGCTCCGCGGACACTGAATGTACGGACTCCCATGCGAGCAGTACCTAACACAGTACGGATCCGACCTCGCGGCTGCGGCGTTAAACTCAACGGGAGGCGGACAGCAGTATTTTCCGTTATTGGTGCATTGTCGCTTGGCAATTCCGCTCTGGTCGTTTGTGACTGGGAGGGTTATAGCGTAGACGGCGGTGAGGGAGGTGAGAATGGACGAGAGGATGAATGAGCCGTGCATTTTGGGCGGTACATGTATTGAACGCAGGGAAGTGGGTGAGGGAAAGTCAGCGGCAAAGAAACAGTTATCCCGGCTTCTTATACTCCAGTCTCCTGCCCTTACTACTTTCTTTATGACGAGGTGTGTAGGACTGGTAAGTAAGGTAGTACTGGCATGCAGCGTTCAGGCGAAGGCAGGAGTGGTGTTCCTCCGTGCTTATTTCTTTTTTCAGCCAACGCCACCCTACCCCGGCGTATTCCACAAAATGTGCAACAAAGTATGGACAATCGAAGACTTTAGTCCGCGTTACTTGTATGTCATCGGCAGCTAGCGACTTAGGTAGGGTAGGTTGAATAAGATCAAGGGGCTACTCCCCGTCCCCTTAAAAGATCCGCCCCCCGCTCCGCCACCGCATAGACCGTGCTCTGAATATTTCCCTCCACCATCAACGGAAACACACTCGCATCGACGACACGCACATTTTTCGTCCCGTATACCCGTAGGTTGGTATCCACCACCCCGCCGTGTTCTCGGGGTAGCATGGCGCAACTGCCGGCGACGTGGTAGATGGATATCTGTCGTTGTCGAACAATTTCCTCTGCTTTTTCCATCTCTTCCTTTCCATCCGCGTCCCCGCTCCCTTTAGGAAGAGAATCAGAAGTGGAAAGGTGAATATCCGGCATCCGCTTCCCATCCCTCTTCAAAAACCTCCCCAGCGGCGTTTTCTCACCCACCAACTTCTCTACAAAGCCCACTCCTCTCGCGAGAATCTGTAGATCCAATTCGTGGGAGTTATAGCCCGGATCCCAAGTAGGTTTCTCAGAAATGTCCGGACCGGAAATATGGACTCTTCCTCGAGAAAACGGATGGTTTAAAATCGTCATGATGGTCAAGAAATTCTCTGGCCGCGAGGGGGCGAGATGTTCGGCCATTGAGACGGGGTTGGTTGGGATTGTTATTTGTGAGGGGAAGAGGATGTATTGATGTGCTGCTCCCCCTCTTCCTTTTCCTCCTCTTCCGGCGACAGCTCCTGGTGTTGCGGCTGCTCCTGGCGTTGCAGCACCTCCTGTGGAGTTGGTGGCGGGGGAGCCAGACTCCAAAAGCAGAGAGGCAATGACCTCCTCGGCCGGGGTGCGGATCAACTCCTTATTCTTAGAAAAAAGCTCGTTCCTGGTAGAAACCGACATTGGCCCGGAATTATCCACCAGCGGCGTATATGCAGTACTGACGTTACTCTGGCCAAGCGGACCCGCGCCGTTGGCTTGGTACATCCCCAGAAAAGATTCCAAGACAGCAGGGTCGCGGAGGATATCCCCTGAGGGAACCCCCTCTGCGACTTCAAAGCTTTGGCACACAACGGGGTGGTCTTGGAGATTCTCCCCAACATTTTTGTTGTTGACAAGAACGGGAATTCCGTGTTTCTGTAAGAGGTCGGCGTTGCCGATCCCAGACAGTTCCAGAATCTGAGGGGTCTGGAGAGCGCCCGCGGCGAGAATAACTTCGCGCTTTGCGGAGATTTGGGAGACCTTTCCATCTTTGGTGAGGATTTCCACTCCTTTCACCACGACGAGATCCTGAGAGGTGCTTTCGTCGTCAAAGATGATTTTCCGTACCGTCGTCTCGGTCAGAACAGTCAGATTTGGCTTGGCAGATACACTTGGACTTAGATATCCCGACACGGCGTAGCTTCTCGTCTTGGTGACCGGGTCAATGGTAGCTGTACTCTGAAACGCTCCCAATGCCGTGCCTCGACGGGGATCACCACCGACTGTCAGACCCAGACCGAGTTCCGCAAAGGTATCCATCCAAGCCTTGTTTATGGGTCCATAACCCTCACTGAACGAAAGTTGAATCGGCCCATCCCCCGTCGGGATATTCTCATCATGGTAATCCAAACCGAGGACATCGCGCGCTGATTGCGGAGGGGAATGCACGGTAGCGAATTTTCGAAAATACGGAGCCAAAGTATTGTAATCCCAGCCGGGGTTGCCCAGTTTCGCCCAAGCATCGAGTGTCTCGCGGCGGGGGTAGAGTAGCATCATGAAGTTGAGGGCGGAACTCCCGCCGAGCATTCTCCCACGGGCTTGGTTGATTGTGCGGTTGTGCAGGGATTTCTATACTTTGTTAGACAGGCGCTACATGTACCTCCCATGTACGAGATAAGGATTTCTATCGAGCCACAAAAAAAGAGAGAGAGAGAGAGAGTATACCTGCGGAATCGACGAGAAATTCCAATCATA
>Ga0247760_1001262_pt1 | contig 24149 bp, 28 predicted proteins | sample UWRJL171409R4_FD_179936 | JGI IMG/M metagenome (GOLD analysis project Ga0247760, IMG submission 179936) | Plant litter microbial communities from Arlington Agricultural Research Station in Wisconsin, United States - UWRJ-L171-409R-4 | ecosystem: Environmental > Terrestrial > Plant litter >... | reverse complement strand
ACATCGGCCTCTCCCACTATGCCCGCAACCTCCGCCACCTCGACGTAGGCTGGTTCGACGTCTCGGGCTTCGAATCCCTCATCGGCCCCGAAGGCCGCCTCGCCTGCCTCCCTCACCTCCCGCGTCTCGAAAAGCTCTGCATCCAGCTCGCCGTGCTATACGGCACCGCGCCTGCCACCGCCCTCCAAACCCCCCTCGCGGAACTCCTCCCCCCCAACCTCATCGAACTCACCCTCGAAGACTGGTGGTGGTTCAACGCCGACACGCTCGACCGCATGGAAGACTGGGGACCTCCCGAGAAGCTAGCGCACTACTGGAACCAGCGCGAGTATCGAAGGCTGGCGGTGCAGATGCTGGAGCAGTTTGCGAGAGATCACGGGGAGAGAATGCCGAAGCTGAAGAAGGTGATGCTGCTGGTGAAGCTGCCGTTTACGTGGATTATGGAGAATGGGATTGAGATTGGGTTTCATTTTAAGGAGGTGAAGCGGTTGTTTGAGGAGCGGGGGGTGGTGTTTTTGGTGGAGGAGAGTGATGGGGTGACTACGGGGGGCGAGGATGATGAGGCGGAGGATGAGGATGAGATTGAGGTTGATGGTGAGGGTGATACTGAGGTTGGCTTGAAGTGAGCGTGGATTGTCATGGGCGTGTGCATCACGGCGGGTGGATGTTGATGATGGATCTTCAAGCTGGGCGCCGCGCCGCGAGCGGAGTGCAATGTTGGCTGAAGCTGGGCGTGATGTCGCTAGGCGCTGGGCTGATACTTGGTCGCCGTCGGCGTGGCAGCGGTGCTGGAGTCGCCACATGAAGACATGATGATTGATACTATGGGTATAGCATAGCGCTCCTGGATTGGAAGTGGGATACCCTAGATCCTTCCCACCTTGTATGTGTAGTCATAGAAGGACTGAAGTGTAATGTATATGAGTGACAGGTCGCGACCTGCCACATCTAAATTTACATACATAAAGTATAGTACTGGTAGTTTCTCTAGCATGTGCAGCGTTAGCACAACCCGGGCCAAGCCAAGCCTGGCCATTTAACTTACCAGCGAGCTAAATCAGGCAGCAACTCCTTCCTGCAGCTCACTGCAATTTTGGCCGCGTTCAGCCCCTCAAGGCACCACTTAAATCTCTGTCTCCACAAATCATAAACCAAAATGGAAAGAAATTAGATATTGTAATTGTCGAACTGCAGCGGCAGTTCTTGGCGCTCAGGCGCGCAGGCGCCTTACCGCTCCAGGCTTGGCTGGAGCGCAGGGGCCTTGGATCATGTGCTCTCCCCACACACAGGGAGCTTCCATTTGTATATAACTGGGGAGTGCTTCGCACTCCCCTTTTCTACCAAATCAAGTCACTTTGCAACTGCACTTCCGCTGCTCCTGAGCCCCTCGTTCCTCAGCCAAAACGTTCCACAGTAATCTCTTCAGCTAATTACGCACAAAGCAGTGCCAAGTGCACCATGTTTGGACTATTTGTTCTATGTGTCCCTATCTCTAGCAATCGCATCAAAATGAGATACACAACTTGCATGCGCCAGGCGTAGCTCCTCGTACTTGTTGCCAAGTCTCTCACGCAGCTCCCTGCTCTTTTTGTGCATCAAGAGGATGTACGCAACGAGGGTCAGACGGACCCGGACCTCTAGTAAGGCATGGATATGGTGCAATAAAAGACCTGCTATCTATCTCGCAGCACAAAGCCGCGAGCCTAGCACCTAGTTACCACCTATGTCACCCAGCCAAACAGTAAGCTCGCATCCATGGCATCCACCTCCGTCGACGCTTACCACTTGCGAGGAAGGCGAGCCAAAAGACGGGCCCAAGGACTCAGGATAGTGGCCTCAGCCGGCTTCGCCATGTGAGGAAAGCGACGAAATACGGCGGACTCTGTCGGAAGCTGGTACGCGCTGCGACCGCTCAGGACCCGGCTGCCGCCAGCATTGCCCAGTATGTTGTTGTTGCCCTTGGCTTCATGGCAGCCTGCGAGTGCCGATATGGTCGATAGGGGTCGCTTGCCACCACCGCCGAATGTCTTGTGGGCTGTGTTGCCGGCTGCAAGTGCAAGAGTCGAAAAAGAGCGATTGCCGCCGTTGTTGCCGCCGCCGCCGTCGCCGCCGTCGGCCTTGAGGCGGTTTCCACCGCCCATGTGAGCGCTACCATCCATGTAGATACCAAGCTCATACCGCCGGCGGAGCTTGGAGAGGATGGCGGCGTACGAGATGGACATATTGGCAGGACGGTTTCTATTTGAATCACGGTTAGCATCTAGGGGGTCTAATCGGAAACCCAGAAAGCAGCTTGAACATACTCGTTGTGGAGCGGTCGGGTCAGCTCGTCCGGGAGGCACTTTGCATCATCTTGCTTGACAAAGTCTGAAAACCAAAACTTGATGGCTCCGTCCGGGGTGGATAGCGACTCCCGTTGCACAACGGCCGTGACGGGTCGCCCGGCGACGAAGACCGAGACGTGGGAGTGCTCGGCCAGACGTCGCACTTGTCTGTCTGTCTCGAGCTTCATTGGGAGAGCGAGCTGGACCACAGTGATGGTGTGGAGGGCTGGATGCTCAGTAAAGTAATAGGCGAGTTTGCCTGGGCCCATGTGCTTGTCGGTAGCAGTGAAGATAATAATCGAGGTTGCCGTTTTCGCCTTGGCGAATACCGTCAGGTGATCATGGTCATCATCGGGTCCATCCTCTTGCCACATGTTGCGCGCTAGCGGGCCAGTAGGGGCGGGAAGGTGACTGATGGACTCAAGGCCAGTGGCGATAGCATATTGAGTGCTGTACTTGAGCGCCGTCAATGATTTCTGGGGAGACATAGTGGCGAGCTTTCCTGTCGACGGATCGAACACCTGAGGGAAAAGGCAGTTAGTTAGATAGATAGATGTATTGGCAAATGGGATGGAGGGTGCTAAAGGTAGACGAACAAAAGGTATCTCCTTGTTGATAAAGGCCGCGAGCTTCTGTAGCTCAGGGAAGCCGTCAGCAAGGCGGTGGTGATCCTTGCTGTCGATAGTAAACTCAAAGTAGAAGCTGCTACCTCTTCCAGGCGCAACCTGATAACAGTGAAGGGCGGCGAGGACTTTGTCGAGAGGCTCAGGCTTGTCTGGGTCAAGGCCTACCCAGAAGGCATGGGTGGGATGTGCCTAGTATTTATCAACCTTGGTCAATTCTTCGCTCTGCCCTGCCGATCGATACCCGTTTGTTTCTACTCACCATGACTGATTGCGATGTATGTTGAAGACGAATTTGGCTTCAAAGGTACGATGTTTGATGTGTTGAATGTGAAAGAAGAGACTGATTGCGATGTACATCAAAGACGAATTTCGCCTCAAAGGTACGATTTTTGATGTGCTGAATGTGAAAGAAGGGCCTAAGTTTTGTGCGATGAGGGGAGAGGGAGTGAAAAAAAGTAGGAGGAACTGAAAGGTACTGAGGTGCGTGCAAACATGGGACAACATTCACATAGAAGTGGCCAAAGTCCCGTGACCTCCCGTTAGAGCATTGGCCGAGAGCCAACAGCAGAAGCAGACAATACAACGCAGCACGAAGGAACCTTGTTCGCAGTGAATTGCATTACAGCTATATTGCTGATGAAGCCCTGCGGGAAACGCCCACCCAATCGATTACCGATTACGGATCCCATAGTGAGTTGGGCACATGACGTTTTCCTACAATCTATCAACCTCTCTCAAGCGCGCAACATCCCCGGAATCCACGTAGTTGCGATCGCGGATATCAACGTCGAAGCGCGCCAAGGGGGCCTCCGACCTCGTTGGCTGGCTCGCTGAGGCAACCGCGGCCACCATCGCCAAGGCGCTCGCCAACCGCACCACCACGATCGTCGCTGACGCGTCCGAGCTATTCGACAATTGACGTCGGCGTGATCGTCGAGGCAACTGGAAACTCAAGGCGGACGCCCTCGCGGTCACCTTCACCCCTAACAACATCGAGGAGATCGCGGCTATTACGCGCCCCTCCTTTATCGGCGGCATTCTCGACTACGACGGCAGCGTAGATGTCATGTCAAGCGTTACTCGCGCGGGCAAGGGGATTCTGTTCAACACCTAGGAGGGCGTCTACGTTGTGGTCAAGGCCACAAACAAGTACGTCGCTAGCTGCTTCGCCAAGTACCCGTGGCACCCGCAGCAGGAGGCGACAGCGATCTCACCGCACTCGTTGACGCCACAGCCCAAACCCCCCATCGAGGACGTCCTCGCATCGCTTGGCGAACTGACGGGCGACGGCGTCACCTTCTGTTACGTCACCTGCACCCTGTCCAACGAGTTCTGGGGCTTCGAACGGGATGGCTTCGAGGCCCGCGCCAAGGAACTCGGCGTCGAGTACAAGACGTTCGACGTGACTGACGAGTCCTCGATCACTAAGCAGCTCGACAAGGCCAAGAGCGCCGCCAACCAGGCGTGCCACTCGATTCTCGCCTTGCCGATCTCAGCCACCGGTCTTGAGACAGCGTGTTTAGCACCGTGACCCCCAGCGGTCGTCTATGTCGGACCTGGCGCGCTTGCCATTGGTGAAATAGCTGCTGACTACATCGCCAAAAAGTTCCCGGATGGCTGTAAGGGTCACCATGGTCGAGCGCGACCCTGCGTCGTCGAACGCCTTGAACCGCAGCGAGGGTTTCAAGACTGGCGTTGCGAGGTACTCAAACCTCGATCTCGTCGCATCTCAGACCGCCAACTGGGACTAAAGATTACACTTAATAATATTAAAATAATGGAAGTTTAACTTATAAAGGTAAAACTTACACCTAATAACACCGTAATCTACCTTAAAATCACACCTAATAACGCTAAAGTAACCCTTAAACTACCATTAATACCAGCCTCCACTTTTAATAATCCTTATAAGCTAGTAAAGGTAAGCCACAGTTCCAGACTCAGCTTAACTCACGACTTTCAAAGGTGAAATTAGCTTGGTTCGGCCGGCCTTCATGGTGACTCGGATTATGCTAACGCTGGGTGTGTGTCGGTGTGGCGTTCAGGCCGAGACGGCGCCGATGCGCGAGCCGATCTTCCTGAAGTAATTCCCGTCCGCGGCATATCTTTATATCGCGCGCCGCCGGTCGGATCAGCCCGTGGCACCGGTGATCCTGATCCTTCGCGGTGAATTGCCGGTCCCGGCAGAGCGCCGCCGATCTACCGCGATCCGGACCACACAACAGGGAAAATGTTGAAACATGGCGATCACGAGCCGAAAAGCAAATCCCCACAAACTCGAGTGGCGCCCCTGGCCTGGCAGGGATGGGGATGTGGGCGCAAGGGTGGTTGACGAACCCCGCCCATCGAACCGAAACCGAACGACCCTGGAAACGTGCAACCGGTGTGGACGACGCGTGGCCAGATAGATTCTTCATTTCGGGAAGACAAGCCTACAAATTTCTAGATAGAACGCGCTGGGCCACTTGCGAGACTGTGAAAGTCATGAGTGACTAATCCATCCCATCTCTAATTGAGAGTTGCTCGCGTTGCCGCGTCGGCTGTGCTGCAGGTACGAATTTTGGTGGGATTACGGGACGCTTTGCTTGGCAGCCAACTGGAATGCGATGCAGGCACATATCAGACCGATAATCGTTAATTTCTCATCGTCGATATAAAGATCATTTTTGCTCGTTCCGGGGAGCTGTCTTCCTCGGGTTAGCCATGTCTTGCTGCCGCGCCCGCCGTCCCATCCCCGTCGGGATGGATCGTGGTCCCTGCCGGACCGAACGTCGGCTCCATCGGCACGAAACAGATTGATAACGCGCAGAGCGCCGGCCAAGTGGGCCAGTGACGTCGACGGGGACGGGGCCTCAAGAAGCTGCTACAACCCCTTTGATGCTTGGCGGGGCCCCTGACTCTTTCTTGGTTTCCTCTTCTGAATGGTGGTTGCGAGAAAAACGCGCTATCGCAATCTGCCCACACCGATAAGAGCTGAACGGCTAGTTACGTATTGTTGTCGTGGAGGGCAAGATAACACGCGAGATAAGTGTCTGCTCGCGGCGGGATGCTGCCAACCTGTATGCGCATTTCTGGAAGGCGCATCTGCAGAGTTGAAGAAAGGCACGCGACCATCTGATAGCATTGATCCACGCACGCCAGGCTGTTCCGATAGGCGATGCACTAAATTGCGGGTGTCGATCTGTGGAACCAACGCGGCGCCCAAACTTCCGCGCCGGCGCAGGGCCCGAGTCAACAATCCGGATGGCCTCCGTTGTTTGACGAGTTCGCGGCACTACGGCACCGAACCTGCCAGGACGCGTCAGCCGCTGCAATTCAGTGCGGCGTCAAGCCGCCAAATGCCAGGAGAAAGGCGGCAACGGGACCGAGCAAGGCTGCGGACTAATCGTGGCCGTCGTGGGAGGGCTGAACGGCAAAATCGGCACTTCGCCAATTCGCCAAGGACGCTGTGCCTTGGTCACATCGTCTTGTTGACCAACGGGACATGCAATCAACCCGCTGCTGAGGCCAACCTCGCTTGGTTTGCACGGTTTGCTCCCAACGTGGCGTTACAAGTTGAAGGTTATTGATTGCCAATGTGAAGCTGCGAAATGGAAGCGTCATCGCTATCGCGCAGCATCTTGATGGCAAGCCAGAACCGCGCCTCTTCGAGATGCTCCAGTCCGCCCTCCTGCCTTGCACAGTGTTTCCGTGGCTAGACCGCGATGTGGCTTCGATCAGCGCTGCACGTAACACCGGGGAAGGTCCTCAGTTTCACAGCGCATCCCACGCCACAGTGCAGGGGCAGGCCCTCATTCGTTGGACCTCAGACGGGAACGCATCGCACCTCAAAGAGGCGGCGCGGGGATGGATGCCTTCGGCCTATATCCGTCCACAAGGAAGTGGCTCGGTTCTTCGGCTTTGTCGGTGATGTTTTCTGGGAACGATTGCGCCAGCTTCTCCCAACGATGAGGCTAATGTGCCTTGGTGATATGAAAAGCCAAGATCCAATATTTCCTACCTACCATGCAACACGGCTCTTCGTTACGACGGTTCGAAAGCAGAATGACCGCCAAGCATGTCATATTTTTGGGCTGAAATTTGACAGCATAGCGTGCACATGCCCTGCACTGAATCAGCAGCCAAAAAGCGGGAGCCGCAAAACCTAAAACTGTGACGTAGCGGGGTGGATCCAAGCGGCTGCTGACAACGTGATGTTTGAGGTCGCGGAAGGCACGACGGAAAGTCGCAGGAGCTGCCGGGCGTGGAATCGCCGCTGGACGGGACAGAGTCGCGCGTTGTGTTCCAGTGCAGGAGAATCATCTCATCATCTCACGGCATCTTAGTCATTCTTTTCAGGCCCCTCCTGGCTCAATTTGGTGGTGAAGGCCCTGGGCAGTCTTGGCAGCCCGCGCTTCCATGGCTTCTCCCAGATTGTCACAGGCCCATTGGATGGGGGCTGGCTGGCCGTCAGCGCCCAGGAATGGCTGGATTGGCACGTCCGTGGTGCCCCGGACCGCTGACAAAAATTCTGTTGTGCCCGCTCTCGGCAACCCCCCAACAGCCAAGAAGCCACTGCGCCGCCGAGAAAGTTGCAACCTTGCCCGCCCAGACAGGCCGCTGCCAAGCGTATCAAGTCGGTGCCGACCAGCCGGTCTCCATCCCATGAGAAGCCACACTCCTTTAAATCCCGTCCGACCGCTCCCCAGGCGTCCTAGCATCTTCGAAGCCCGCTCCGTCGACCTCCCCCTCCGCGACCACATACGGACTACCTGCGTGCGACATCGACGGCCGCCCCTCCAGACGAAAGACGAACAGTGTTGGACAATTGGCTCCGCCCCACAGGCCCCCAAGAGATCCAGGTTGCGCAAACCTCCCGGCGATGCGGCCAGCCTCGCTGCCAGGGAGTCCTCTTCGTCCCTCGCGACTGCTCTGCGTCATTTGAGCCCCAAGCGACCAGCAGTACCGAGTTATCCTACCCCGATGCCCAAGCGACGGTCGCCGTTCCCTTTTCCTTTCGGTTCGACACCGTCTTTGGTGCGGTTATATCTTTAATTGTGCTTTTATCCCCCCTTCGGCTCCACCTGCGTGCGCGTCACTTGGTCCATAGCCGACCCGCGGCCCCTCAGTGAAGAGACGGAACTCTACAAGCTGCGACTTTTGGGTATCTGTCTGTCTATTTCTCCCTGGCGCAACACCGCCCGCCCACGCTCACGATGAGCAAGTCAAGCCAGAGGAACATAAAATGGGTCGAGGTGAGTTTTCCCTCGGAGTTGCTGCGCCCGACGCCGGACACCCGATCAGAGCGCCGGCCCTGCGAGCCCCGCCGATCCTAACATTCTCCGTGTCACAGGGCCTCCGAGGAATCACCTCCGTTCTTGTCATAACGACGCACGTCGCTCGAGCGCTCGATTTTGCCTTGTTCTGGCCCGCCGATAAGAAAGATGCGCCGCCACGATTAATGCAACTTCCATACCTGCGAATACCGTACCAGGGCCGCATCGGAGTACCAATATTTGCGTTCTTGACGGGATTCGTATGCGCGTATAAGCCCCTGAAGCTTGCCTACCAGCATGGCAATACCCCTGCTTCGCTCCAAGCAGTGGCGCGCAGCGCCTTTCGCCGTCCGCCCCGGCTGATGCTACCGGCCATGATCGCGACCTTCTTCAGCTTCGTGCTCTCGTGTTTCGGGGCCTACACGGCGGCGAACCATTGCGACAGCTTCTGGGTCCGCTTCGATGCCCCCGACTACCAGCCGTTCCGAGAAAACGTCCGGAGACTGTTTAAGTCCATCCTCACCACCTGGACGAGCACGGACAATGCGTTCGACCGACACCAGTGGGCTATGCGCCCGCTATTGATCGGGGCGTTCCAGGTGTACGTCGTACTGGCGGCAACTATTGGGATGAGGTTCAGATACCGGATATTGGTTCATATTTTCTTGATCTTCTACTGGCTATTCAACGTTGGGTACTTGACGGGTACGCCTGAGTTCCTCCCCATCACACCTCGCACCCGTGAGTCTTCGCTGACACAGACAGAAACCTTTGGTGCGAATCTTGCCCTCGGTACTCTTCTTGCCGAGCTGGCGCAACATCGTCCCACACAAAATTTCATCACCGCGCATCAGCGGATCCTGACCTTTGTTATCGCCCCGATTTTGCTCCTGATCGGCGGCTGGATTGGCTCGTATCCACAAGAGCACGAAGACTGGACCGAATGGTCACAGACTTTGCACAACCACCTGGTAAACCCAGACCCAGAAGGGGGCGAGGATTTGGGGAGCATCTTAGTTCCCGCTGGGGCCAATGCGCACCGTCGAACCTCGGCCTTCTTCATTTACTGTACTGCCATCTCGATTTTCGTGTCGCCTGCCATCCAAAAACTCCTATCGCATCGTCTTCTCCTATGGCTTGGACACCACTCGTTTGCCGTCTACTTGGTGCATGGCACTCTGCTTCGGACGGTGGCCATATGGATAGTATACGGCATCAGCGGCCAGCCCTGGGAGGAGGCAGGGAAGAACGAGGACGGCAGCGAGCAGATGCAGGAATGGATTGAGCCAAAGTCGCGGAGCCACAAGCTCCTCGCGATCATAATATTCACGATGCTGACCTATATGGCGGCATGGGCGTGGATGAAGTGGGTTGATACGGCGTGTGCAAGGGCAACGCAATGGCTCGAAAACAAGGTTTTCGATACTAGCGATGACGGCGAGGGTAAGGCGGGACTTCTCGAGAAAGGATTCCCGCATGCAAACGGGAACGGATCGTTGGTACGGCCATCTCAGGACAGGACCGACAGGAGCCAACCTCCCCCCTGAAACAGCGCGAGCATACGATCCTGTACGAAACGATGGGCGTTCTTTGGATGACGCCGCTGCGAGCAAGGCGACGACTTATATGACCAGGCGAACCGCACCAACTATAGACGGGTGCCCCGCCAACTGAACGAAGAGTGGCGCGCAGGCCGGCAGCTACATGCTGAGGTCCGCCATTCTGGAAGAGTAGGACCGAGTTTGCGTTGTAAAACCACTCGGCGCTGGGGCATGGAGGGAAGGGTTCTCTGCATATACTAGGCATGGATATATATATGGGCAAGGGATGCATACTGCTACAATGTTAATACTGTTGACCTATCCTGCTGCTGGCGTGTGCTTGTTGTTCGGTCTCGAGTGGTAACTGGGGTAGCTAAAGTCCCCCTGAGCTTCATTTTCGGCTTCCTTCTCACACCACAACGAAACGATGCCTTGAATTCGGGGCACCACTGTCACAGATCGGTGGCACGGCCCTTGCCGCGTGATGGGCGCAAAACTCCGGTTCCTGCAGTGGTGGAAAGCCTCTTTCTCCTCAGCGCCTGCGCGACTGCCCATCGATGAGGTCATAGTTATTGGGCTGTTTGGACGGGAACTTCGTAGCAAAGTCGAGCAGGCACATGTCGCATCCCCAAATACCCCAAACGGATCTTAGCTCGAGGTTTCGCGACGGAGGGACGAGTGAGCTTGTGTTGTCGGGCTTTCCTCCCAGGAGATCGATTCAGGCCGGGCAGATGGCGCGAAGGTCCATTGGCCAGGTCTGTCGGGAGGGGGGACGGGGTTTAAATACGAAAATACTGCCATCCACCGGCAATCTTCTTCTAAGATTGAAGAAGCCACGCACGACCCGACGCCACGGCTGAAGCTGGTCTTGGTGTGGTTTGGGACATTTTGTTCTTCGCTGTGTCAGCCATCTGATTCGGTACAACGCTCCCGCGGCGTTCAGCCCTACGGCGCCGCAGATCAAAATCCGAAGAGGTGCTTGCGCCCCTTTCACGCCTCCAGCATTCGCCCATTGCATTCGTCATGGCGGACAGGGATGAGCTGACGATGATGCCGTGCCTCTCACTCGATCTTGCGCCGGAGCGTCGCCATTCATCGAAGCGGATTTCCCCAGCGATTGACGTTTCTCGATTACTGATCAGGGGCATTTGTCGTTGGTGTTCAATGATTGATTGCCCCGAAAATGCGACAAAAGGAGTTATTCCCGGGACCTGCCGCATGCAAAGTCCAACGCTGTTCCTTCGTTCGGACTCTTGGAATGATCGGCATTGGAAGTTTGGGCTGAACACCTAACCCATGCTTACCTGCATGCAGCCATAACCCATTGGCTACCCGAAGAACAACAGCCAGTCGTCGTCGATGTCGCAACTCGGGAGAGGAGGAATGGGCCAACAAGAGTCCTACGCAAACTTGTAGGTATGGTAATAAAAGGGGACGGGGCCATTGCGCATCAGATGCTGGCGCCTGGTGCACTGATCATCTGAAGAAGCATATCTCCCGTTTGGTGGCATCTAGCTACCGCCAAAAGAAGCTACAAGATTCGACGTCCAAGATACACCAAGGCGCTCAACTCATCTTGTTACCTAGGCTGCCTACCCCCGCAGTCCACAAATGCAGGCATCCCATCACCACCACCACCACAAGGCAGTCTCTGCACGCCGTCGCACCCGACTACCAAGCGCAGCATCCTGCACGTACGAATTCACAATCCAAGACTTTTTTCTCTCTTGTGGTCCGTTGCTTTCCAGCCAAACGTCCCAGATCTCGTGACAATGCAGTGAGCGCGGTGGCACGTCGCTTATGCAGCTGTGACTGGTGCACCGCCTGCCGCCTTGAGTCAGAAGCAAACGGCCTAATATATCGGTTTGATGCTGGAGGTTGCCTGGTCACTCCGTCGACGAGATCGCTGGACAGTGCGACGCGGGTTTTTATCGTATCTGGCTCTTGGTGTGATAGGTGAGTTTTCCCCCTTAAGGTATACATAGGTAAATACCGGGCCCTCCCAGATCAGGTACTGCTGGGTCCTAAGTTAACCATGTCCAGTGACAGTCACGCCTGCGCAACACAAACTGACAGACATCCGGCACCGACACGCAAATGGCCGCCTCCAAGAAGGTGTCAGAACCAGCCTGGAGAAGCGGGTCTGAGACCAGCGCGTCTCACAAGCACGCGACCTCCGGGACGGGCTCAAATGCCTCCTCAACAAAGCACAAGAGCGCTACCAGCAGCAAGAGCGAGAGTTCGAAGAGCGGAAGCAGCGCTGGCCCTTCATCTGCGACGAGCTACTGTCCTAAATACACACACAAGACGTCTTCCGCCGACAACGAATATGCTTCTACGGGAGGGAGCTGCCCGTGTTGCACGGGGACGCGGCGGTGTGGGAGGAAGCTTCCTAGGGCGGAGGACGTGATGTGGGATATTGACATTCGTTACCTGCATGAGAGGAGGGAGTGGTGATGGGCTGTGACGGGTATGAGGTTATGACGGTTTTGTCTTCGTTTGTCGGTCATGCGGGAGTTTGATACAAATGCCTTCTCTGGTTTTTGGGGGGTATGTTTTTTTGGATACATGGATGGATGGCCCCGTGCCGCAGGTTCGACGACTCGGAATGTGCTCGAAGGGGGATAGATGGGCGATGTGGAATAGCTTCGAAGTGCGATGATCTGGTACTGTCTCACTTCGCCTCTTCAACTTCAAGTTGTCTCTCAAATATACCTTAACATCGATGCTGGAAAACTGGAAGACCGAAGCCCCAAGACCATACCACCCTCGATTCACAATGACAAAACAAAACATGGCCATTCTTCTCATTAACGTCCGCACATCCTCCTATATACAGCCTGCGAACCACAAAATACACACGCTACCCCGATGCAAACATCAAGGGGTGCCGCCAGGGAACGCACGAGCATGATGCCAACCATCTAATGCAATGCTAACTCAACAGGCAAGCGTATAGCTCCGCCCTCTTCGTCAAACACAAAGGAAATCATCTCCCGTCTCCCCTCCACCCATACTTTTCTCTACCCCTCCCCACCCTCATCTACCCTTCCTCCCAGTGTTCTTCCCATCTAATACCTCCCCCAAGAAAGAACCGCGCGTGTTTTGCACGCGCGAGGCAGCAGTACAGCAGCAACAAGCAACTTGAAGGAAGAAATTTCAAATCTTGGCTTCCATGGTCGTAAACTGGCGATCGTGACTGTAGAAGCAAAGAAAAAAAGAAGACGAAATCCATCAGCAATCCGGGTGAATACCGTAAGAGAAAGGGGAAAAAAGTATGTACGGGAAAGAAAAGTGACGTCATCAACCCAACCGAACTCCATGTTGGTTGTGGTAGTGAGAAAGGGGCAAAGTGGAGGAAAGACATCATGTACAGACAGATCTTCCCATCAGCACGGGACAGCTGAGGACCGGAGGGCATTGCAAAGTATATCGGTGTCGCAGGGGGAAAAGCAGGTTCTGTTTGCTCCCTTTGGTTTGTTGTTGCTGGGGCGGGTGTGTTGATGGTGTGGTGTAATTTATTCCTCATACCTCGACCCCACCAGCAAAGCTGGCCCGCTCTTCTCGAGCTTCTCCTTTAGGTACTCGTAGACGGTAAACGTCACGGCCTGGCCTGGCGCAACACGCATGATGCGCGGGGTGATGCCCTTGTAGAACGCGTGGAAGCCTTCTTGCCTGTTGTGGTGTTGTTAGCATTCGTTTCCGTCAGACTTTCTGAAGAAAGGGGGCGCACCTGAACATGTCGGCTGCGATGCGGGAAATCCTCTGCAGAGCGGTGCTGCCCGGGGCGGCAGGCGTCTTTTGCAGTCTGGTCTTGATGGTGTCGATGGGGGCGTTGCTGAGCGGGCCCATGGCGCCACTGACCAGGCCGATGAGGGTGGTCTGGTACGAGGGGAGGTTGCCGTTGGCGTGCTCGGGCTGCCATACACGGAGCCACTCCTTAAAATAGGTGTAGGCAGTGAAGTTGACAGCCTGGTTGGTACCCTGGCGCAGCGCGGTGAGCGACACGCCGCGGTACAGGGCGCCGAAGCCCTCCTCCTTGACAACGGTGTAGAGCGCGTGCGCGGCGTTGCGGTACTTCGGGATGTCGAGCGGGTCGGCCATGCTGTGGTACTGGGCCTGGAGGCGGATCTTGATGACTTCCATGGGCGTTACCACGGCCACAGCCTCAGTCACACCGGCCGCCAGACCAGCGAGGAAGGTGCCCTTGCCCGAGATCATGCCCGTGTCACGGTTGACGAGCAGCTGCTTATACCACTCGAACGACGTGAAGCGGATTGCCATCTTGGGGACAATGCCCGTCATCACCGCGCCGAGGCCCTTGTACAAGCCCAGCGCCGTCTCTTTCCTCACGATCTCGACACCCGTTTTGATGAACCCGCGCTTCGGGGCGCCTGGTTGCCTGGCGCGTCGCGAAAGCTGCATGCGCACCTTGATGGTGTCTGTCGATACCGCGTAAGCCACAGCTCCGCGTCACAAGTCCAAAAACAGTACATACCAAGAGGGTGGCACACCAATGCCTCCATCATGCCTGCTCCTCCGCCAGCTGCAATTATCTATTGTCAGCATTTCCTCCCCCTTACGTGGTGGCTGCCACGGGCGCCGTGAACAAGCCCAGCTTACCGATGAGGTTCGTCGCCGCCGTTGGGGGCTTCCGCCCGTCGCCGTTGAGCTTTGTCGCCATGGCTGTTGTGATGTGGTTCGTGTGGTAATCCTAACTCCTACCGGTATTCCTTCCCCCGCGAAGGTGGCGTTCTCAAGGGTATCGTCCCCCGGGCGAGTGTAGCGGTAGACCTCCCGATGTGCGTCACTCCCTTTTTGGCTGGGTCTCCTGACTCAAATGCAAGCTAGTGATGCCTTGTGAGAAGATCTCCAACTACTCAGATGGCGTTCGTCGTGGATGTTAGGATGGCAGGCGGAAGAAAGGCTGGCTAGCTGCTCTCGAGGACGGTACGGACAACCGGCTGCGGAACGGTGGGACTGCCGCGAGTCAAGAGCCGGAAAGGGGCCGCGCCGGTTAGAAATAGCTTCCGGATCCACTCGTTTGGTGTCTCTGGTCTGGAATGGACAGTGACTCAAGACAATAGGGTAGCCAGAGGCTGGCACAATCCGGGAGGGGGAGAACAAAGAAGTGTATGCGAGACAGAAACAAAGAATGCCTGTGCGGAGGGGAGAGGTCGGTGCCGATCAACAAGAAACAAGCAAGCAAAGTCGTCAACAGTTCGCCATGACGGTACCCAGACGGGGCGAGGGAGGGGTGCAGACCATATACTGGAACGAGGTGTGCGCTCTTCCCCATTCCTCCGCAATGCACCACCACCCCCGCGGCACTGAAATGGCGCCAAATATGGCATCCTGGAGAAAAAGGGGAGATGATCCCCACCGGCGTGACGGGGCCGGTTGAGTCAGAAGACCATGCGAGACCTGTTTCCCGCGGCACGGCAACAGAGCTCGACACAGGAGGGCCTCGCCAGATCAGCGTCGGAGCCCAAGAGTCCATGACGGGATGTGACGGATGGGCGAGGGGTGGGGCGCCGTGCGACAGAGCACCGTTCGGGAGCACGACGGCCCAATAGAAACGGCTTTCTGTCCCGTTGCCATGCATTCGGGGCAGCGGAGGGGCGGAGCGCACTTGCCAGAGAGCCTCCTAGTTCTGCTCAGGAACCACCAAACGACCGCTTTTTTCGTGCTCATTTCGCGCGTATCGTGTCGCTGTTTGACAACCGGCAGCTGACGCTCCTGCGACACGCCATCCCAGCTCCAGCTTGCTGTCCGCGGCTAGCATTGGATGCTCCAAGTCCGACCTCGTGACAACCGAAAAGGACGAGGACCGCCTGGAAAACGAGCAGAGTTTGAGCTGGCTTGTGATCTTCCTGTGACGTACTGTTAACCGACTCCAGGCCGAGCTTGTGATTTTGCGGGGGATCAGTGTGGGGTTGGCCCCCTGGACCCCGGCCCCCCAGCTCGGATGCATCCGGGTTCGATCGTGCAGCGCAATGCCGAGGTTATCACCTCTAAGCCGAGTCCGTCCTGCCACACCATGCAACTGCATGCGCCGTAAGCCCGCGCCCGCCTCCTTCCGAGCGCGACAGCTCAACCTCTCACGCCTCGCCGTTCGGTTGCATATCAGATTGTGATGGTGGGAACCAAGATTTCATCAATTATATCACTACGAAGGGTATAAGTTGTTGGGGTGAATGCCATAACCCCTCCCGTCCAGTCCGTCCGTCCCATTTCCAAATCCCGATTTCGCCTGTTCCATCCATTTGCTTTCCATCCAATGCCAGTTCTATCGTGTCAATAGCTTTTGTTTACGCCCGCAATGAAGCACCACCGTCGTGGTGACGGGAGCCAGCCGAGAAAAAAAGAAATCCGCCTTCAAGCAAAGCCTCTGTTGGGAGGCTCCCTGTTCAACTAGGTGTCCCAGCGTCTGAGCCGTTGCTGACATCTTTGAACGAGTACATCCTCACTTCACCGTCTTCGCTGCCGCTCGCCATGCGGCTGTCGCTGAGCCCCACGCATGTTACCGGGCCTCGGTGCCCCGTGAAGGTGGCGTCGCATTTCCCGCTGCGCGGCTCCCAGCATTTCACCATGCCGTCGTTCGCTCCACTGATCACGCGAATCGTGTCGCCAGCCAGTGCCCACACGCCCTCGAGGTGGCCGAACATCGTCTTAAGACACTTGCCAGTGGCGCTGTCCCACAAACGAATCGTACTATCGAGGCCGCCAGTGAGGAAATATCGAGGGGGGAGCGGTCTCGATGGGTCTGACGCAAAATAAGAACCGTAGAGCGCATGAATATCATCCTCTCGTGAACTTGACGTGCTGCTAGACGCCCTCTCAGCTTGCGTGAAAGAAATCGCCGGTGTTCCGCCCCGGCCGCTCGTAATCGATACAGCATCGGTGTTATCATTTCCGTTGATGCCGGTTGTCAGCTCATCATCGGGCTCATACTCTGCCGGAAGGAGCATAACTTGTTGCACATGGCCAACGTGCCCCTCAAATGTACGGATGACTTGTTTTGTGTCGAGGTCCCACAGCTTGGTGGTTGTATCGTCAGAGGCCGAGAAGACGGTTCGGCTCTGGGTGTCGAGTCGTGTGCAGTTCACCCAATCGGTGTGACCTTTCAAGCAAAAGACTTCTTTCGAGTTAAAGTCGAAGATCTTGACAGTCTTGTCCATCGAGCCGCTAGCGAGTAACTGCTCATCGAAGTGCACACTGATGACACCATCCGTATGACCTTGCAGCGTCGAGATGCACTCGCCAGTGTGCCAGTTCCAGATCTTGATCGTGTCTATGACAAAGTTAGCGCATGGCCGCAACGATATGCTGCAACTTGTAACGTACTGTCAAGACTGCCGCTAATCAGCTTCGAGTCGTCGAACTGCAACGCTCGGATCCCTGCTTGATGACCCCTGAGGGTACGGATCTCTTCGCCCGTATCGGGATTCCCTGAGAAAAAAGTCAGCAACGCACCACGAAAAACAAAGGCCGAAGACAACATACATATCTTGATGGTGGCATCGTATGACCCTGTCGCAAGAATGTTGTCCTCAAGCTGGAGGCAGGTTATGCCGTTGGTGTGCCCTGTCAGTGTCTTGATCGAGCATCTGCCATATTTCCAGTTATACCCGATCTAAAAACAGCGTTAGTCTCAAAACGAGTCACATAAGTGCTTATGTGAGCATCACTAACGGTCCAGCGGTCCTTGTAGACCATCTTCCAGCTCTTGGTGTTGGTTCCTTCAGGTTGCTCATACCCGTTGGACATGTGCGAGCCATTCGCGCCATTTGCCATTCTTGACCCGTTCATCCCGTTGCTCTTATCGTGTCGCGGCCGCTTGCCTTCGGGTGTATCTTCGAGGAACCCCGCATATGGCCTCTTCCCTGAGGGAGGCGCAAGGCCATTCTGAGCGGCGTTGTACGAATCATCCAGCTCTTGTATTCTCCCATTCGAGTTGCTCTTGGCGAGCTGTCTCTGTCGGGTATAGTATCGCAGCTTTTTCCTTTCCAGGAGAGGCAAACCCCATCCGCATTTGGTGCACTTTCTGTTGACGTGTTGCTCGCACATGCGCACCCAGACAGCGTCATCATCTGCCAGCAGTCGCCATCTCCGGCTGACCTGGGCGGCCTTGGTCAGGCTCACCGTATCGAGGTAGCACAGGACTTTTTGCGAGATCTCGACGGGCAGGGCGGTGATAAAGTCGATCTTGAGGGCTTCGCTGACCTCTCTGGAAACAAGAGACAGTTGGGGAAAGCAGAGCTGGGATAGGATCCCCTGGAGCATCAGCTCTCGGTGTCGAGACGGGGCAGCAGAGAAGAGCGACCACACATGGGTGATGGCTTGTTGATCCTACCAACAGTTAGCATGGCGGCGAAGGGGGGTGTGCGGCACAGAAAGACTCACGGCCGAAGAAAGCTTGTCCAACTCGCTCTGTATCATGATCATCTTCTCTTCGTCGGCGGCTCGTCGACATTTTGAGTCGGGTTGGTGCCGGTAGCAATATTTTGTGTTGGGGTCTTTTGCTTTTGCGGTCTCCTCGTTGTTTGGCTTGCCGATCGGGGCGTAGAGGCTGGGGATGTGCTCCTTGAGGAAAGGGGTAACGGTCCTGCCGATCAGAACCGAAGACATATTTGTTACGCCGTTCATCGAGCGATTCCGATCCTCCTCCTTCGGCCGCAGTCGTTTGCAGTTCTTGTCTCTGTTGTGTCCACCGCTACCGGTGTTGCTCTCGTGTTCGGCCCGGGGGGCGGCGGCGGTTTTGTTCGAGGAGCGGGCACGGTGTCCTACTCGATGAGGGAGGACGTCGTCATTTGGTAGCGCATCGGTGTCATCTCGACTCGGGGGCGACGGCGGGCGACGGGTGGTAATCGTCGAATGGGCGGATTGTTCCATAGGAAGAACCGGGGGGCCGAAAGCCCAAGTTTCAACGGCCTTGCGTCGTCGAGCAGTTAAATGGTGGCAGCCGCAGTGGCAGGCATTGGGCTCGCTTGCCGGGAACCGTCAGGCTGAGAGCGATTGCGTGCTGGCAGGGAGCGCTGCTGGGAGGCTCGGCCGGGTGTAAGACACAGGCGGGACGCGGAGCGGACAGGCGGTCAAGGGACTCAGGCAGTGCCAAACAGGCCCGGCCTCAATGCGATCCAACGGCAGGACGGGAGGACTGGTTGATGGCTTGATGGAGGGAGGGATCGCTGGTCTGAGTGGACGCTGCGCGGCAGGGCAGTACTCAGCGGGCGAGACAGGGGTGGCACGCAATGCCCAACATGCAATTCGCAATGAGGTGGATGCTGGAGTGGCCTGGGAAAAATGCCGGAATGGTGGCAGATGGGGGCCGTCGAGATTGCGATGACACCAGAGGTCGTGGGCGAATGTCGGGATTCGTCGTGCCCAGGCGGCGCTGCGAGTACTTTTGATGAGTCAAATATATCGCGAACAGGCGGGACGCACGAGGCCCCTCTCAAAGCAGTGGCGGACGGTCGGGTTTGTTGCACTCGTCGACAGGGTGGTGCACTGCGAGATAGGGCATGTCTTTGGTGCAAGACGATGGCGAAATGGCGAAATCGATGTTCAGAGTGGGGAGGTGGAGTCTTCTGATATCCAGCCGATGCAAGGCTCTGCTAAACGGGGCGCTTTGGTGCTTTCCTCCAAAAATTGCGTTATCGCTCGTCACCGGGCCTGCGCTTTGTCACCCGACCAGTTGTTATTGGATGCGGGGAAGTCGCGCTTGTTAGCGCCACCAGCACCGTCCAGATGCGGAAATCATCCAAGAACCAGGCCTCATCCCAGATAATTTCTCCTTAGGAGCGCCGGGCGATGCTGCATTTGGCTTGGACCATGATTGAGATCTGGGGATCAAATGCAAAAGTCGTCATCGTGCTTTTCGTGATCTTGAACATGTGGAACACCTCAGGCGATACATCACGAATTCGTTGCATGGCACATCACGAATGCGGATGTGGGCACGCCCTAACAGCGGAGACCAGGCAAGCTTCCGAAAGCTGAAAAGCTCAGACGGATCTGGCATGGCGTCGCGTGCACCTTCCTGGCAGAGCCAATGAAGAAAATTCTAGCATGTCACGCCATGCGGTAGATTTGGCATTGCGGGGACGACGTTCGTTTCCCAATCCTCGGAATGAGCTATGTCATCGTATGAAGGAGAATTGCGGCTTTGCGATTTTAAAAATGCAAATCTTTGCTCTTTTATTACTGAACAAACATTGATCTGGTGCCTGCAGATTCCTGGGTACGTACCCCGTGCGTCGGCCTCAGCTCCGTTTCCGGCTTCCTTCTGCGCCCGCGCATCGCCCGAGCTGAGCGTGGGGGGTCATCCCGCGGGTCCAGCTGCCAATTGCAGATTGAGAATCGCTATCTCGACCCAATCTCAATATCGCGCATTTGCCTCACTGGCCGAAGCTAACACTGCTAGCTGCTAGCTGAAGGGTGCCAGTTTCGCCAATGGCTAGCTCAGTCCCAAGCGGGAGGATTATAGTTTCACAGTGCTGAGAAAACGACGGGAGCCTCGAGTTCCAAGGTTGCTCGCTCGCTAGCGGCGTCCCCGTTGTCCATTTGTACTAAAGCTTCACCCCCCGCCCTTACCACAATTCCATCCCACTTAGGATGCGGCTCCCTCCCTTCCCCATGTTGTCATTTCTCACAGAATCCCCCCAAACGCTTGTCTCGTTCGATGCATGGTCCCTGAAAATAGGTTGTCAGGCGCATCCTACGTTCCTGGCACCAAATCCGACTTGGCACTGAGTTCGGTGAATTGCAGATATATCGCGGTCGGATGTGAAAGTCAACGGGCCAACGTATCATTATCACTGGTGGCCACGATGCGGTGAGGAGCTTTGGAGCACGGCTTAGCACGTCAAAAGTTGATGTTGTAGGGTGTTGTTCACGGGGTTCATACAAATTGCTGAAGAAGAAGTTTTGGAAATATATTTACGTACCTGGGTGGCAAGAGCAGCCATGCATGCCTTACCCCTGCGTCTCACTGTCAGTCTGAGAGGCGCTCCCTTGACTGGGTCGACGAGTTCGAATAGGATGGTTGAGAAGGGATTCGTCCCACAACCGCTTGATCATTGCCCGTCGTTCTTTCGACAGCAGTACTAGGGGGTGGCCCGGACCGCCATCAAAGGCATTGAGAGGGAAAAGCCCACCCCAGCTTGAAAGGAGCGCAGCAAGGGCACAGTCCGCGAACAGGCAGTCCAAGAAAAGGGCCCTCAACTGATTGAAGCGCTCCCGCATGCTCCTCGCCGTATCAATCACCGCACGATCAGGGTTGCTCCCTTGAAGCAAGGGCGAGAACGTGCTGGCAGGCTGGTGGAAAGCATCCCAAGTCTGGCCAAACGCAGTAACTGCCTTATGGGCCCGACAGGAAGAGCAAATATCTGGTACGATGTTGCCCTCGGGAATTGTTGCCGGCACTTGCCTCATCACCTGTTGTGCGGTCCTGTTGAGTTTGAGATCCGCAATGGGGACATAGTGACCACATCCAGTGAACTGGAGGCGGAAATCACATTCCGGACACAAAGGGATCCCACCCTGGGCCGCGGTAGCTTCGGCTTGCTTCGTGAAACACCGCACGCCAACAATGTGGCCGCAAGGAAGGACGGCGGCCTCCTCAAAGTACGCACCGGGGCGTTCACCATCCTTCAGGGGGGCATGGTAGGGGAATAAGCCTGGGATGGCCACAAACTTGGGGCACAAGCTGCATTTCTGCTGGGGTGCGTCTTTACTTGCTCCCCGGCCGCTGCGGATGACGTCCTTGACCTCTTGCCACTGGTGTCCCTTGGGCATGCGTGGGGGAGGTGGGGGCATGTTCTCCATCGTATTGTGTTTATCTACAGCTAGAATGATATTTGTCTGACCGAGTGAAGGGGATGGTGAACTGTCCCGAGAATGATAGTTGTGAAATAGAATAGTATTTTGGATATCGACTAGTTTTTATATTCATAGAGGCGAACAGTCCTGGATTCTACAGACAAAGGGGGTTGAGATAATGAATGGCGCTGTATCCCACAATGCTAGTGTTCACTGCTATGAGTCCTTTGTCTTTCACGCCTTACCACCATTTAGACATCTTTGTCACCGTAGAGGAGACAATTCTCGACCCTCTCATTATCCTCGATACATATCCTTCGTGTATTCAGCAGCTTGCGGGTCGGGTGGTCAGGTGAGCAGGCCATGTAGTATTCGACGGAAGAAGACTACGCCGAAACGGACGACGCTTGTCGACCTACCTTGGTGTCATCAAACGGAGGTCAAGACTAGCCGTATGAACTCACCTCAAGCCATTTGAATCTCTAAATACATAATCATTTCCCTTTTGTCGAGCGCGTCGCTTCTATCCCAGCCCTATTTTCGAATCTGGCAACCTCAAGTCACGGCAAAAGGTGGCCAACACTGTGGGTTATTTTTCGAAGACGCGTTCCCAGTTTAGGCGCTTGCCTTTTCCGTCAGAACTAACTGCAACAAGATCGACCGTGGGCTTGGTGGGAGCAACTTCATCGTCATAGACCTCGAAAGCGCCGATCACGGTCAAGAGCCCTTGACCTCTCTAGAAAAGAGTCGCGAGTCGAACCTACCTATTTGAGAAGCCTGAAAGTTACTAAGGACGGGACTCACGCGTTCAGGCTCCTGTCCCAGATCGGCTTCATCTTGCGGGTCGGGAGTCGGGACCGGGCCGTCAAATACCGTACCCCACGAAATATAGTGGCTGAGTGCTGCAAGTTACCAAGTTGCGCCTGTGTGTTCACCTGAACGTTGCATCAGGCACCACCCAATTGCACACCGATTAGATCGGTCGCATCTCCAAAACGTCAAGATCGCCGAGAGCCGTGTGTGTCTGCAAATCGTTATTGGTTGTTCGGTTTGTTTCCCCTCGGTGACGGGCCTTGGCAACGGTTTTGTATTCGTCCGGCTTATTGCTCCAATGCCGGAGCTGAAAAACCGTTGCAGTATTGGCCGGCGCGGTGCAACCCTGCTTCTTTTTTAAGAATGTGGCTTTAAGTGAGGGGTTGCCCAATCTCAACACCATCTTGAAACGCCATCCCGCTCATCGACGCCACCTTCGAGTTCTCCACACATCCGCGATCATGACCGCTCGCTCTCATGATGGATGAAAAAAACACAGCTAGCGTTTCAACGCTTCGTGTCGCCGAGGAGCCCGAGCCCGAGCCCCAGGGGAAAGATACTCCTACGGCGCCACCATCGATCAACGAAGCCGACTTGGAGACTCAACATGGACCCCGTCTGGGTCTGTGGGGGAACATGCGGGCCTCGCCAGCTCGCTCACTGTTGTGGTCTTTCGCCGCCTGTTTTGTCTTCACTGTTCTCTATTGTTTATTCATATATCACGTCCTAATTCGACAAAACCCACGGGTTGGTGTCATCATGTTTGACGCCACGACCTCTAACCTGCTGATCTCCATCTTTTCACAATTTTTTGTCTTGCTGTGCGACGCCGTTGTTTTTGGTCTCCTGGATGTGATGAGGACGGCTCTCGCAAGCAGAGATGGCGGGACGTCGGCAACCGCCTTCTTCGGTATCAGTGCCGCCACGGGGTGGTTGTCAACATTTCGGCTCGCTTCTGTCAACGGGTTCCTGGATATTTGGTGTAACTTCAGGCGAGTCAGGGGCACGTGTGGAGGCAGTGCTGGGCTAACCGAGCTCTAGACTCCTAATACCGGTACTGGGGCTACTCTTCGGCTCAGTTTTGAAATGCGGGTACCATACCCTCCGCCTGACATTCAGGGGCTAACCCGTCTTAGTCCAAGCCACATTCGACTACCACTTCACCCCCTCCGACCTCTCCAAGGAAGTCTACGCCGGCCTCGTCCCAATCGACATCCGGCTCCTCTCCAACGTCCGAACTGCCGACCTCTGGGTCTACTTCCAAGCCTTCACCAGCATCCTCCTCGGCCATCCCCGCTACTCGGTCCCCTTCTCCGTCCCCGGATGCCAAACCAACTGTAAATCCTTCCTCCTCCCCGGCGGCCTCGAAATGGCCCGACAATACTCCCCCGCCCTCAACCAAACCCTCTTCAATGGCGGCATCTTCAACACCACCGAAGCCATCCGCATCGACGCCTCGCGCGGCCTCGCTCTCTCCTTCGAGCACCTGCCCTCGGGCTACGAATTCGACTGGGACAACGAATGCGTCTACCCTGGCGCGCAGCTCGACGACGGCGTCCAGCTCTGCGTGCACCAATCCTCCCCCTCGTCCGTCATTGCCGGCTGGACCTCCTGCCCCGACCACCAATGGACCGCCCAAACCTGCCTCTCCAACCTCACCTGGACCCGCCACGCCATGCCCTGGACCGTCAAGCTCACCGCCTCCTACCAGTCCGCCACTGTGACCTATGACCGCACCAATGGCTCCATCATCGACATCCGCCCCCT
>Ga0247760_1001260_pt1 | contig 24155 bp, 24 predicted proteins | sample UWRJL171409R4_FD_179936 | JGI IMG/M metagenome (GOLD analysis project Ga0247760, IMG submission 179936) | Plant litter microbial communities from Arlington Agricultural Research Station in Wisconsin, United States - UWRJ-L171-409R-4 | ecosystem: Environmental > Terrestrial > Plant litter >... | reverse complement strand
ATACCCGAGGGAACTCCAGCGCGAGGTATATCGTGACGAGAGTAGCGCCAACGCCAAACACCGCCCATGTCAGCGGCGACAACTCGAGCGCGATATCTGGAACCGACATTTTTCAAATCGACACAACAAGAGAACTGTCGTTGGCCTAAGTGGTTTCTGGTCTGGGTTCTGTGTTGCCCAACGACTGGGAGTAGAAATGTGTCCCGCAGAGTTAGGTCTGGTGGATGGATGTCATGTAACGTTGAACAAATGCCGACGCTAGTAGAATTTGCGGGAACCGATTTCCCGCGTCGCCCCCAAGACTCCAACAGTGTGCGTGCTGTGAGCCAAGCTTCACTAGCACCAGGTTGGTTGGTAGGCAAGGTAGCTTCTGGGCTGGGGCGGTGCGAAACTGACGTTCTGGTTGGTCAGTTTCGAGAGAAGCTGCGGAAATGCTGTGCCTCCGGGGTAGGATCTGATTTCCGACGGAGAAAAGCAGGAAACATACATGTAACTCTATTCTGAAGCAAGCTGTTTTCTTTGAAGAAAGCTGTGGAATTCCTCGGAATCCCCATTTTCTCTCGTTCCGGAACTTGGTGCCCCAGATGCGAGATGCTAGATCGCTCCTTTCCTTCGAAACAAGTGGTGGACGGCGGAGAGACCCGCGGCGGGGTTTTGCAGCCTGGTTAATCTGTGACGAATCTGGGCACACGAAATTTCCTTTTTCGTTCGCAGTCCTGAGCTGGGGTAAGCTGGGGTGAGCTTGGGTAAGCTGTGGCTGATTTGTCCTGAGCTTTCCCTTATTCTTCCCTGAGCTAGCCCAGATTCTGGCCAGTTCAAGAGTATGACCCAGATTTAGGGCCGTTTGTTATATACTAATAATACATAGTGTGGGATGGTATAAGATATCCTAGTTTAATCATCTCCGTCATTACCTTCCTATTCCTCACTCTGCAATTGTTTCAGTACTCCATCCAGTATTTCCAACAACCGTATCTACCTAATCCTACATCCGCAGACCGGTTGTACGCCCACCTCAAGCCAGTAGCAACGGCAAAAGGGAAATGACGTTCTAAACAAGCTTTACAGTTTCCCTTGAACTCCTCAAGCTCATTCCCGCACTTGTAACGGCCTTAGCGACCCAGGCAGTCCTCGACACAGTTCGTAACTTTCGGAATTCCGGATGAGACATCGCACTACGTCGTTGGCCTTACTGTGCTGCTCTCTAATGCGTAGGGAGGAAACATCCTGTTCGGATCCCCGCAAGGCTACCCAGCTCATCATTATCTGGGAGGAGGACTCGCATGAAGCCTCCCGAGATTGAGCTGCTTGACACTAATCATGAATGCGTCGGGCGCGGAGTTCCCAGCGGCGGCTCAACCAACAAGGAGTTTCTGGTGTCCTACGAAGAGATGGTAATGCTCGAGTCATATTGCACATGCAGAATCCGTCGCGATTTCGGGGTCAATAGCAAAGACAATAGCAAAAAGACCCGAAAGGCAGCGTACTTGGGCATGACATCATCAAAGCCATTCTCGCCGTGGCTCAGGTCTTATCACGCATGTTAGGAGAAGGAAATGGAAGCAATGAGATTAATTTGGTATTGTGTAGGTTGCTTAGAGGAAGCTAAGAAAACTATCTACATTGTGGGTATTTATGAAAGAGGAGGTTTTGCAGTTTAGAGTGACTGTTAGCTAGAGTGACTATTTGGAACAACCACTTCAGCAGTCACTTCAACAGCGCAGGATACATGGCGTGGAGTGGGGCTCTCGGTGGGGAGAAGAAGATGGACAGTCAGTTACCGTCAGCGAACCTCGACTTCTTGACTCCGCCGACACGTTATCTAGCCCCTGAATTTTCAATTTTCAGGAATGACGGGAAGGTATTGAAGAGAAGTGAAAGAGTTGGCTGAAAACTATCGAATGAAGGACAGGGATTTCTTAGGAGCGCTTCCGGCTGGGGGTGCATTTGGACACGGTAGGAAACAAAGACCTTGGGGTCTTCGAGCCTGAGCTGCTTCATTTGAAGGAGGGTGTATGGATTATTCAAAAATCAATGAGGCGCAAGCTTCGGATTAGGAACGCCAACAACGCGTGGCATTGGAATCCGAGTGTTGTTTCCCCCAAGGCTGGTGGTTGACAACGGGAAAACATATCAAACCCCAATGTCTGACTACGGTGGACGAGCGGAAGGAATACTGCACCGACCGGGACACTGAGCTTATCCCTCTTCTGCCGAGTAGATGACCGTATTGGCGAAGAGCGTGGTCTGTCCGGCACAGTTCTTGTCACATGTGCGTTTGTACTCGGGTAACTTCAGACCCGACCACGATAGAACACGACCGCATTCTCCAGAGGGTCTTGAACGATCTCGGAGGGAAACTCAGAGGAAGTGTCGAAGAAAGCGGACAGTCGGGGGTGGCCAGATTCGTCAAAGCGGAATAACATCACGGTTGTGAGAGATGGGATCTGTATTGCTATCATGGAAGAGTTGCGCCATCGTGTTGTTCCAGCTGGGCACATTCATTCCGGTCGGTATATCCTCTCCTCCAGCCCTACCCCGCCATTCATTTTCTTCTCCGGACCCGCTGCTACCTCGAGACCTGTATTATTTGCACTAAGCCCAATAACCAAGGTTAGCTTCCGTGTCATCAAACGCGGCGTAAAAGAGATTGATGGGGCTCGCACGTGAGTGTTGCAGAGTTATGGACGGGACCGGAGCGCTACGAAGGCAAATGCAGCTATGGCCATAGCCTGAACCACAGTGTTGCAGATCGCTCTTGACTTAGCCTCGCGGACTTGAACCATAGTAATAGAGTGGACTGCCGCTACAGCCTGCTCGAGAAGCCCCGGAGCAAGGTTGCTGCCGACGCGAAGGTCCAACGCGCCATTTGCCGTGGTGCGGACTATGAGTGATTGCGAAGAATCGTTGTCGGAGACGGGGGGGAATTCGTCGCCGCGCGGATCCTCGCGCGGATCTTCGCGCAGAATGCCAAGGGCGCCTAAATGTCATGGTTAGCAGCAGCGTCAACTATCTTCCCATCGAGGTTAGGATGGAGGGAAGCAACTTACGGTCGGTAAGACCTTGAACAATTTGCTGATCCGTGGTGGGCGGTCGACGATAGCAGATCGAGATTATGGGGAGAAGAATGGCCTCCATTTTTTGGTAGAAAGGTTCCTTTTCCTCGTGCAAAACTGCTTGGTCGCGTACTGCTTAGTCGCGTACTGCTTAGTCGCGTACGTGGTCTTGTTGCGAAGGGTTTGTTTTTGCTCCGGGGGCTTTGCGGCTGTTGAGTTGCGAATGTCAAGTGAATTTGGCAGCGGAAAAGCACGAATGTCAAGTGAATTGGCAGCGGAAAGTACAGACCCACTTTATCACAGCGGGGCAGCGGTCAAAAAGTCACTCCAAGACAGTTACATTGTTTCCAAAGCTCTTCTTCATCACACCGCAAGCCCCGTCCTGGGATGATATTCCGCATACTGAAGATAACCTCTTGCCATCGTGAGTATATGGCAGGGAAGAGGGAAAGAAATACAGTGCACGGTTCAGGGTTTCCCACAGCTATAGCCGAAGAGCCATCCTAGAGATAGATATCTGGGGTGATGTCAAGGGGTATCACGAGACAGATCACATGACTATATCCCTTCGAGCAAGGAAGCTCTTTCCATGCGCGTCCAACAAAACCTTCTGGGTGACCGACATCCGCGATAGCCGCTACATAATACCTCAACTCGGAATTTGGGATGGAAAATGTGATATCCCAGGACATGTACTGGTATATTATAAGACATCCCGTCATGTGCTAGTATACTGTGGGACGTCCCATCGGTGCTGTTCCAAGTTTCAGGCTGGGGTACCATGTATCATCTCATCAGGGCTGGTACATCATGTACCATCCCCAAATTCGCTGGGATACTGTGTACCATCCAAGGGCATGTACTACTGGTATATCCTGGGCCAAAATTCGGCGTCGTGTCCAGAATTCGGGCCATTAGGGCACTGTCACCTCTTATCGATTTCCAACCGCGGTCCCAAAAAAATTGTGATTAAGGTGAGCAAAGGTGAGCCAAAGTGAGCCAGCCTGCCTGAGCAAATCCTGAGCAGGGTGAGCAACGTCACGCGTGCGAGGTACGAAAACGGAAATTTCGTGTGCCCAGATTCGTCGCACACAACAAAAGTAAAAACATGGGATCAAAGTCGCAATGGTTTTCGCAAAAATCTCAAACCCGACAAACACACCGTTCATACAGCAAAGCGGCAAAAGAGGCAAGGCCAGGCAGCAAATTTTCACGCACTCCAGTCTGTTGCTTCCACTTTTATACATCAAATTGCATTTCTTTCATCTCAATCAACCGAATAGGGCCCCCTCTCATGTGCTTTGTAATGCGTTTTCCCACTGGCGAAAATGCAGGGGCTCGGTTTCGTTCCATCTGGTGTGGTAGCTGCGGTAAACGCTTTGATCAGTGAGGTTTCGAAATCTTTGACTGCCTTGTGTTCCGGGCAACGCGCCGAGTTACGGACATGAGTGCAAAGACGGCAGGAGGCAAAACAAACAATCCTGAAGTAATCTATTCTTTGACGGAACTATAGCTTAGTAATATGGAAAGAAGTTCTTGTATGGTAGTGCGCTGACGAACCCTTGTCACCTTCACAAGACCTCCGAATTTTGGTGGTGATGCTTGGTTGTCTTGCGTGAGACTCTTTACGTTGCGCCTTGTTGTGGGTTTCGGGTTTTCCATCTTTTAGGAAAAGAACAGGACAAAACCCAACTTCGTATCTCCATCTCAACTCAGTTACTATTGTTCAAGATTTGTGCAACCATATCTAGAACAACGCAACTTCGATAGATAGAAATAAATATCAAATGCTCGGCGCTTGCCCCTGTTCTTCGGCGCACTCACTGACAATCATGAAGTTGATCTGCATGTGCACCTCCAAATGATAGAGAATGATGTCATTCACTTGATGTGGCGAACTACCTTAAGGGAATTATTTTGGTGAACTTGGCAGCTAGCGAGATAATGCCACGCATATCACACTTGGAAAGCAACTGCATGTGATCTCAGGACGCAGCTTTAAAAGAATACTGACACGAATCGCAATTTCCCATGCTGGCTTCGGCGCGTTATTCACTTTGGTCCCATTGGCGGTGCAGTTTGCCTGTGAGAAATTGTTAACGCGCGACGTTCCCAGCTCGATCAAGCCTCAAGGTGGTTTGATCGTGACACAAAATCCCTAGATTTCTTACGCAGCATGACGTGAACCTGTCGGTATTTAGGTCCATATCTTGGTTTAATCCCGTCCACCAAGTAGTTCGCTGAAAATTCAGTCCCCGGGATATTTCCAGCGTTCCTTCCATTTCTGGGAATCCAAGTCATTTTGATGGCTCCCTAGGCACAGCGGGTAGCCACACGCCCCGCGGGGTGTCGAGCTAGCGATTATTCAGGCCGTAGCCTGCATACAAAGTGCAAGAACGTGAATTGGAAAGGCGGTCACACACAAACACCCCGGTTCCTTGGCCGCAAGGGAACTTTATGAGACATGACGTTCACAACCAGAGATCACTTCGCTCGAAAAGATATGGGGGTTAGAAATAGTTGTAATCCAGATAGCCGTGAGCAGCACCGGTTAGGTCAAAAGAAAGAATTAATATTGTCCATGAAATCACAAATCTTCGGATCAAATTAATGCACTATGGGATAATTGTGACTGTCAAGGTCAAGCACGGCGTTAAGCGGGTCTAACTCAAGCAGCGGGTCTCTCACCGGGTCCGCATGCTCCTTCCCGTTATAGACCGGCGAAGAGTTTGCAAACTTCGAGCCCGGGACGTTGGGCCCCGCTTCCCCGGGGCAACTGTCGTGGCTTTCCGAGCGAAGCAATCGCTCGCCGTTTTCTACTACTATAAATTTTCCTCCTCGCTTCCCTTCTCCTTCCTCTTCCTTTCCGAAAGCACCACGCTCTCCTCGCTCGTGCATCCACAATTCCTTGTCCTCCGCCACCTACGAGGAATTTGTCCATTTGAGCTCTGCCCCTTCTTTTCCAATCAAAACAACATCTTCTTTTTCGAACAAAACAAAGAAGTCACAATGGCTTCAGCTGCTGCTGCTGATGAGTCCTCCAAGCTCACTGAGATCGACTACAAGTTCCTCGAACTTGCCTTTACCTGCCTCAAGTCAGTTCCTGAGGTAAGTATTCTCCCTTCTCACCAGGCATCTGCCTCCCCAATTCCCTTCTCTCTCCAGGCAGCTGCTGTCCCAGGTGGTGTTCTACCCAGTCCCCTCACGCCTAATTTTTTCCTTGTTCTATTCTGTTCCTTGAATTGCCGGGGCGAAATCCAGCCGCGACACACATACCCGAAATCTCCATTGCTCTCTGCCCAATTACCGAAAACTAACGACTCTTGCAGCTGGACATTATGAAGTTGTCCGACAAGATGGGCATCAAGCCCAAGAGCGTCATGAACAGATGGTGCGAGGTCCGCAAGAAGCTTTTCGCCGATGCGCCCGTGGACGACGAGTACGCCCTCGAGATGACTCCCAAGACCAAGGCCAAGCCCAAAGCCAAGGCTAAGCCCAAACGCAAGGCTGTTGAAGAGCCCGACGGCGAGCGTGCCACACCGAAGAAGACGCCACGTCGCTCCACGCGGCAGACTGCCACATCCTCGCCCATGTACAAAGAGCCAGAAGAATTTGATTTCGACATGGACGATGATGACGAAGATATGTCTGGCCACTCTGAGGACGGAGGAATCTAGCATTCCACTGATCGTCACACAAGACGGCACAAACTTCTGGCGTGTTTGAGGTAGCAGCACGAATCGAGAAGGAGGGTCGTCGTCGTCCTGGGAATTTTTCTAGGGACTGAACAGACCGGGATGGTAATTGTCAACAAGGATTTTTGGGCCTTTTAGCTAGGAACGGATGACAAAACAGGTTCAACGTCAATATTGAGGATGTGTGGGGTCTGGTCCATAGCTCAGCTGAGGCAGTCAATTGACAACACCCTGACAACCCCTCTCTCCCTCACACACACACGTGCATCTGCTTCTGCATCTGCACATAAAATCTTTGCGACCGTGACCGTCTTTGTGCCCATTATATCACTCCCCTGCCGCTCCCCCAAAACATACACAGAGAGAAAGAGCAAACGGCATGGTCTCATTTCCTAGTTCTATTTTGTACGCACAAACTTGGTATGCCGACCCGATATCACCATTGCCCCGCGCTGCTGCTCCTGCCCCGCCTCGCTTCCGCTAACATTAACCTTCCAGATCCGCACCTCCGTAAATGCCAAGCTGCCACCGACGCGCTCCACTCTCCCTTCAATCTCAACCTCTTCGCCAAGTCGGGCGGTCGAGAGGTACGAAATGTTAATGTCCACACTGACGCCCGTTGCGGCTCGTAGATCCCATGCTGCGATGGCTAAACCCCCAGCCCAATCGACAATTGTGGCAGAAACAGACCCGTGCAGACCGCCAGCCGAATTGAGATGGTGCGCCTGTAACGTGAGGCGAGCGGTGAAGACGCCTTTGGACGCGCTGGTGAAGCGCACTTGGGGTTCTGAAGGGGTGCCTAGGAGGAAGGCGTAGATTGGCGAGGCTGCACATCGAGTCTCATGGTAGGAGACTACATGGGCAAGAATTTCAGAGGGGGAGGGCGCAACGTCGGTCATGGCTGGATCCTTTGTCTTGAGATTTGCGGCTGAGGTTTTGTGTGTGTGTGCGACCGGGACGCGCTGAACTGCAGCGACAGGCGGGTAGGGCTGCTGGAATCCACTGAAGCTGATTACGTAACAGCATCACGATCTAGCGTCAGCATTCCAGATTCATCGCCGAACTCCGACCCGCTCATGAGACAAACGGCTTTGGCTGATCGGGAATATCGATGCGCGGATACTGGAAGAACTGGTAATACGTCAAAAACAACCGATGGTAGGCTCAGCTCCCGTTTCTCTCCCGCGCATTGCTAAGCCGTTTGTCCTAGCCGCTGAATCTCGAACCAGAAGCACGCTTGACCAATCTCCCCGCGATAAGCATCACCAATCACCAATCTCAGCTTGGGATTGGATACCTAGCGACACATTTTCGAATGGATGTGGGTCCCATGGGGATCAGTTACCTCCGTTGAGACTTGACCCCTCTGTCCCTAGTTAGTACACCATCTCCCGTCCTCAGAAAACCCAAGACTGACTTCAACTCCAACGGCAAAGTTTGATCGCGCGAGTTGACAACAGTCAACTTTACCTCGTCAACTTGGCGCCAAGGGCAACTTCTACCGTTCTGGTTTAATTTCGTCCCCGCAAATCGCGTCCCCGCTCTCGACAACCGATCAACCAGGAACCCTACCATCAACATCAGATAGAAAATCTCAGCGACGTCTCTTGTCAAGCCGCCACAATGACACCTCAGAAACAGGATGACGGCTCGCTGCTGTCCCGGCTCGACGAGATACAACGGACCCACCGCGCGGTCCTAGCACAAAGCCCCCTATGGATGACGGGTGTCGCGACAGTGATGTTGACTGGCGCCCTCCATCGGTGGAACGATTCCGAGTATATGTTCTTCTCAGTCGCGGTCGCATCTCCCGCTGTCGTTATCCCTGCAATCTGGAACACACGTTCCACAGACAATCTCTCGTGGTGGCGGCGGTACTGGTTCAAGCTGAACTTGTGGATCGCCATCGTTGTTTTCTTCGGCACATATCTGGGCACGGCCTACTTCTTCGATCTCATGGGCATGCGCTACACCTTCGACGTGCGATGGAATCTCAGCTCCAATGTCGTGGGACAGAACCGTCAGCAGGTTCCGCTCTTCATGTACCCACTCACCCACGCCTACTTCATGGCCTACTTTGTCGGCCTACTGGAAACTGAGCGTCTCCTCCGCCCGCGGTGGCCATCTGGTGGGGCCGGACAGAGTTTGTTGGTCATGTTTCTGTCTTACGCGCTTGCATACACAGAAACTTTCTTCATGGCCAGCCCGCTGCTATCCGACTTCTTTGCTTACGCCAGCAGGGAGAGGATGCTCAAGCTCGGCTCGTTGGGATATGCGTCATACTTTGTCGTGGGCCTTCCCATGGCTCGTCGGATTGATCGCGAAGAGAATTGGAAATTGCAACGAGTGGTGATCGAGGCACTTGCAACATGCATGATGATCATGCTGCTCCTCGAGGTCTGGTCAAATGTCATCGGGCCGCTGTAGCGGGCTTGACAACATTACATCGCATCAACCACCACGACTCCTATCTCTGAGAAAGGCAAACCTTTATGACTGGCTTTTGCTGTTTGCGTTTTCGAGGTCAATGACGCCCAACGTCCGTTCGCGGAGATCCCAGCTGAAGGTCTATTTTGGGACCTCGCGGGGATGCAACCCTGCTGCTTGGCAACGGCGGGGACGCATGAAATACGGCTCAACGACAGCCCGCGGTCTCGGCCCTCTTTTCGCCCAAGCAACTGCCAAACCCTGCGATCCCAGAATGAGGCTCGCGGGCTTCCAGCTTCTTTGCTTCATCTCCATCTGCTCTGCTCTCACTTCCTGGACCGTTCCCGATCCGCTCGGAGAACCAGGCACCCAGTTCATCCGTTACAATGTTACAATCACCGGAACATACACACACCCGGGAACCAACCTGACGCAGTGTGGCAACAATGGCACGTACGACCTCCACATTGGCGACGACATGCCGCTGTACGTTGGCGTGAACCCTCCTTGGGATCCCAACCCTTTCTTCTTCTGGTTTGGGCGCATCAACTTCAAGACCTCGGCTTTTATCTGTTACCAGGATGGCCAGCCGTGCGCATCCACCACATTCTGGCCATGGTATTACGTCCATGCCCAGTTGCTAGACCTATCGCGCGCGACGGTGAAGGTGGTACAGAATAGCACCGGTAGCATGTATCGAGTGACGGGCGATCAGGGCAGCTTCGTCAGCAACGGTACCGAATTTGATCCTGCCTTGTTCTTCACCGCGCCGACTTTCCCTATAAACCAGACGCGGGGCACCGGCATGCGTGATCCGGCTGGATGTGTCCTGACTGAGTCGATCAACTGGTAGGTTTTACGCAGACCCTCACCCAAAACCTGGCCGTTCGAGATGTATCAAGGCCCGGCTTTGCGAGATGGACGCTAACCTTGTGTTTCTTTCAACAGGAATGCCAGCATCCCTTTCACCTACTCGCTCGAGTTCTCCAACACATCTGCCTCCGCCACAGTTGATATAGCATCTCCCGAAGGGCGAATTGCCCTGCGCTTTGCGGGCATCCGCGCCACGGGCCCCGGGTTCCAACCATATCACGACCGCTCATATGCTATTTCGCTGGCTCCACCGGAGGATAATCCGATGCCGCGGTTCACTTTTACAACGGGGAAAGAGTTTGACTTCGCCACCGAGGGAGACGGGACGTGGTTTGCGAGGCCAAAGGTGTCGGGGGCTCGGCGCAGTTCGGTTGGCTCGTCACATGTAGCGGTTGCAATCCTTCTCGGGGTTGTTGTGCACTTGAGCTTCTAGCAGAAACCCTTCCATTGAAAACCGGAGATAAAAGTGTGATACAACATTTCTCTCCGCAGGCAGGGTCGAGCCAATACTCTAATTCGACTCAGAACATCGCAACCCCTAACACAGCATACGGAGAGGCCAAAGCCCGAAAGGATCTTCGGATCACAGGAGAACAAATATGTGATACTCTTAAATTCATATATACTTCATCGCCTCTCCAGACCAAGAAAGGCTGTGTCTGTCTCCGGTCCCTATTGTCCCGACGACAGGATTTCCGATGCCACCGAGAAATGATAAAACCCCGCCGTCTCGGAGCCAGTACTGGCGACCCGTCCTCTCTCACAAACATTTCATCCTAGCCATACGCGGGAGTGCTCTCTTTGTAAGAGCTTAGGATTCAGATTGGTGGAATATGCCGAGGGAGTTGGTGCCAATATATCCATATTAGCCCACACACCCAGCAGAACTTTGGGCTTTTTGCCCCCCTCTTGGTATATATATTCTAAAACTTGCCTACCAACCTAAAGTAGATAGGTAAGAGAGCTGGGTGTAAGTCTCCGCAATTGGGGGAATTAGTATCTTACGCAAGTACGAGAACCAAAACTCCCGCCCGTCATGCCAAGTTACTCAACCCTGGTGCTGGCCGTCTTGGCCGCCGCTGCTGTTCCCGCCCAGTCGAGTGTTGTCGCTCCACGACAAGCGGGTGCAGCATGCGACACAACCACGACTTACAGCACCGTCACGGAACCCACCCTCCCGGATCCCTGGAAATTCGCCGGCGGTAAACCCGTCGCGACCGCCGAGGACTTTGCCTGTCGCCAGGCCGAAATGAGCAAGATCCTCCAGCAATTCGAGCTCGGCGACCTTCCACCACCCCCGGATTCCGTCACGGCCACCATGTCCGGCAGCAGCATGAGCCTCGCCATCAAAGTCGGGTCCAACTCCAAAACCATCTCCGTCAGCATCACCAAACCCTCCAGTGGCGGTAGCTCCGGCGGACCCGCCATCATCGGCGTCGGCGGCGCTAGCATCCCCATCCCTAGCGGAATTGGTCGTATCACCTTTGGCAACGACGCCTGTGCCGCGCAGACCAACCCTTCCAGCCACGGCACCGGCTGGTTTTTCGACCTGCACGGGAAATCCCACAGTGCCGGCGCGACGCTCGCCTGGGCATGGTGTGTCGGCCGCATCATTGACGGGCTCGAACAACTCGGCGCGGCGAAAACCGGAATCGACCCAAAACGGCTCGGTGTTACGGGATGCAGCCGCAACGGCAAGGGCGCGTTCATGGTCGGCGCGTTTGAGAAACGCATCGCCCTGACTATCCCGCAGGAATCCGGGTCCGGCGGGGCCGCGTCCTGGCGGATTTCCGATTCCGAACAAGCAAAAGGGAAAAACATCCAAACTGCCAAGCAAATCGTCAGAGAAAACGCTTGGTTCTCCCCGCGGTTCAATACCTACGTTGGCGCGGTAACTACCATTCCCGCCGACCATCATTTTCTCCCTGCGCTGGTGGCGCCGAGGGGATTGTTTGTGATTGAGAATGATATCGATTGGCTTGGCCCCGTGAGCACGACGGTGACGATGAAAGCAGGCAGGATGATTTACGATGCGCTCGGTGTGAAAGGGAACATGGGTTTCTCGCTGGTCGGCGGTCATTCGCATTGTTCGTTTCCGTCGGCAACTACGGCGAATCTCAATTCATTTATTAATAAGTTTTTGCTGGGGACTGGTGCGACAAATGATGTCGAGACGAGTAAGCAGACGGTGACTATGGACGACTGGGTTAAGGGGTGGTCCGCAGCGCCAAAGCTGGCTCTGCAGGCGCCGTGATCCAGGGGGTGTTAACATGTCGCTGTACTAAGTTCCGTTCTTTGTGTTCAAGACTCTGTGCGAGATCTTCAAGAAGTAATATACTTGTCTGTTTGGTTCCCGTACATTTAATTAGCAAAGGCTTGGACGAACGCTACAAAACTTCCGGCCATTCACTCGCAAAGTCGAGTTGATTCCACCCAAACCGCTTTTGTCCATCAGCAAAGCCAACCCGTGTATCGACGTAATGATAGTAAATGATCTGTCCTCAAAAGCGTTAGCCATTGATATCACATGTCAACATCGTTCACCCCTTCAACTCAAGGTACTGATCAAAGAGAAGCTTACCGGTCCATAATTCACATCTCTATAAACACCCTGTCCTCCCGGTCCATAGACCCAATCATGGGATCTCAAAATCACCGTCCCTCCACCATTCACACACGGAACCCCAGCCTTATCCACAAACCCCCCCGTTGGCACCGTCGATCTACACACTGCGATTCGGTATTCTTTTCCAGAAGGAGGTTTTGTTCGGTCATATCCGCAGCATGTGCCTTTGGAGTAGAACAGATAATAATACTCTCCGTGTTTAAATACCACTGGCGCTTCCTGCGCTGAATCAGCTCGGTCGTAGGATACTTGGTTTGCCACAGCACCGGGGTGGATCGCGGTAGGCGGAAAGGTCAGTGGGATTTGATAGAGGCCATTCCAGAAACTCCCAAACGAAAGCAATATCCGGCTCTTGTTGTTATTCCCGTCGTTGCCGTCGTCGGAGACAGAGATGGAGATCAAGTTCCCATCAATGGCATTGTACGGCTTACTCCGGTCGGAAGCCACCACCGATCCCAAATCGTTCCAGGTTCCCACATCAAGGGAGGCTGAAACGGCAACGCCAATGGCGGAAGTTTGTGAACCGAATGTGCTGACCGAGTAGTACAGGTAGTACGTCCCGTTCAGTTCCGTGACATCGGGGGCCTGTGACAAGGTAGATTGTCAGTCCTAGGTATTTAGGGGAGAAGAGAGGGTAGGGGAACATACCCAGAGATCTTGGTTCCCACGAAGATTTATCGTCGACCCTTTAGGTAGTGCCGCTCCTCGATATGTCCATGGACCAGTCAGATCCGGCGCAGTATGTACTGCGATTCGACCGCCGGTGGAAAAACGAAAGTAAGTCCCATCAGGACGGGCAATCACGGCTGGGTCGTGCGAATTGGTGCATACACCAGTACAGGCTTTGGGAAGCGCCGAAGCTAGGGTGATGCCGTTGCCTAGCAGGAGGGTAAGACGAAATGTCACCATTGCATCCAGTCCCTGTAGCTCTATGCTTCAAACAGGGTGCCCACTGTTGTCTTTTTGGTTCCCCCGCACTGCAGCACAGCGCAAGTGGTTCAAGAAATTTGGTTCCACCGAACCAGTTATTTTATTCCCGGAGGGCACCCCGCACGAGTCTTCAGCCGGAAGCAACCTTCCCTTCCCATATCATTGCACTTTTCGGAACCAAACGTCATCATTTTATTTTCTTACCAAATCCACCAGTGTATTCCTCACTTCATGCCAAGACAGATAAGGTACTCGTAAAAGCGATGCGGAGCGGTGCGGTGCCCAGGACGATCAAACCCACCACTGAAAGAACCACTTCAATGCGCTCACGGTTCATGATTCTTGGCAGGAGGATTTCCCGGGACTTTGTTTAGACAGGAAGGATCATTGGATGGAACGTCTTGTGGAAGTAGGATTGGCGACGATCCTCTTATCGTCTCTTGTCTACCGTCAAAAGTCCGCGGTGCCCACTCTGATTTTAGGTCATTTTTGGGTCTCTCACTCTTTACCTTTATTCTTGACGATGATCAAGTGCCACACATAAAAACCACCATGGTCGCCCCAAATGGTATCCTCTCTTTTTGCCTGTGGCTCACAGCTGCAACGTCAGCGTCAGCAGCGCAGATTGCGCATGTGCGGAGGGCGGAATTTCCAAGTTTAATTGACGCTACGATTGACGACATTCGAGTCGCGCTAGAAACTGGACTTTTTAGCAGTGTCGATTTGGTGACGGTATGTTATGGAGCAAATGCAAATGCAAATGCGAAAAAAGGCTTGCTAACTGATGCAGGCATATTTGGCACGAATCGCCGAAGTTAATACAGAACTCAAAGCCGTGACGGAAATCAACCCCGATGCACTGGAAATTGCAGCGTCACTTGATGTTGAGCGCGGCCAGGGCCGCGTGCGAAGGTGCGCTACCTCACCCCAGGCTAACGCCCGAGGACGTGACTGACACAAATAGTCCTCTTCATGGCGTACCGATACTCATAAAGAATAATATTGCCACTCTAGACAAAATGAACAACACTGCCGGATCACTCGCCCTCCTCGGTGCCCGTCCACCCCGAGACGCCTTTGTTGCGTCCAAACTGCGCAAAGCCGGCGCAATTCTCCTCGGCAAGGCCAATCTCTCGCAATGGGCCAATTTTAGATCTTCCAACTCCAGCAGTGGATGGTCTGCCCACGGCGGTCAAGTTTTTGGGCCATTCATCCGAAACCAAGATCCCAGTGGAAGTTCCAGTGGTAGCGGCGTGGCAGCAACTCTTGGTCTTGCCGCGGCGTGTTTAGGGACGGAAACTGACGGCTCCATTCTCATGCCATCACAGAGAAACAACATTGTGGGAATCAAACCCACTGTGGGACTCACCTCACGCGACTTGGTCATCCCCATTAGCGAACACCAGGACACCATCGGACCCATGGCCAGGACTGTCCGCGATGCCGCTTACGTGCTGCAAGCCATTGCCGGACCCGATCCCAACGACAACTACACCTCTGCCATCCCCACCAATTCCATCCCCCTTCTCCCCGACTACCTCGGCGCCTGCGATTCCGACTCTCTCAACGGGGCACGACTTGGCATTCCCAACAACGTAATCGATTTATTTCTCGAGTTTGCCAACACCACACAACCCGAAGTCTCCGCATTTTTATCCGTCCTTCCCATCCTCACGCGCGCCGGCGCCACCATTGTACAAAACACAAACTTTTCCAACGCCACCGAGTGGGCGCAATCGTCTTCGGAATCTACCGTTCTCAAAGCCGACTTCATCACCAATCTTGCGTCTTATTTATCAAAACTCACAGTCAATCCAAATAACATCACCTCGTTAGCTGATGTCTCGCGATTCACAAAGATCATTTCCCCTGAAAAGGAAGAATTTCCCGATAGAAATACCCAAACGTGGGATGAAGCGCTCGACGCCACTACCGGGTTTAACAATTCCGATGCGCGGTTTTTCCCTGCTCTCCAGGAGAATATCTTCTATGGAACAGAGGGGGGGTTACTTGGGGCGTTAGAAAGACACGGGTTAGATGCTGTGATTCTCCCTTCGAGTTTCTCTCCCCCGTTTGCGGCGGGTGTGGGCGCGCCTGCGGTTACGGTGCCTTTGGGGTTCTATGGAGATGGGGAAGCGGTGGTCATGAACCCGAGAGGGGATTTGGTCGATACGGGCCCGGGCGTTCCGTGAGTTCCTCCCCCCTCCTTACAGGTGCTGACGAGATGTTGTCTGTCTAGGTAGAGTTGTACTAACATGAGGTTTTCACAGGTTTGGAATCACGTTCCTCGGCAGGAAATTCGACGAAGCAAAACTCATTGGATTCGCCTATGCCTTTGAGCAGATCACGCAAAACAGAGCCAAGGGGAAGCCGATTGTCACGGCCAAGACGGAGGTTACTGCTAGAAGAGATTTGAGGGGAAGGGGTGTATAACCAAATTACTGCCAATATCTTTGGCGGTCATCTCTGCAGGCTGCTCATAGCTGTTTTGGGGATATCTCTCCAGCAAGGCTTGTCTCCCACTGTGGCGGCGACAAAGACCTGGAAAACGATAGTCCATGCGCCCTCCCGCCCTCCTTCGCCACAGCAGGGAACCCTCTATCTTTAAGAGGGCCTGGATGCAAGACAGCGCGTCGGAGTGTTAACCCATCTGTCTTGCACAAATCCCAGCCAGGGACTTGCCAACCCAGTCTCTTCACCTCCTCGGAAAAGAGAGTACGAAAAAAAAAAAAAAGAAAAAAAAAAAGACGTCCGTGGCGGGAGTACCGGAGCACCGGATGGTTTCCCACCCTGGCGCTCTATCTCCGCAAGCTGAGCGGCTCTTTGGTCCTTTTAGCCTCGGATTGGCTAGAGTATTTCGGCCTGGTGCAACACCTGTCCGGCGGCTGAGCCATTGTCAATACCACATGATGACCTTGCGTCGCATCATGTCAACAGTCATGGTCGGGTGAAAATTGTACCGTCCGTCCGGGGTAAGATGGGGTTTAGTTTCTTGTCTACTTATTTATTACTTTTTTCTCTACTCGTCAAGTTGACAGTTAATTTCAACAAACTTTTACTTCTGTACGGTATCCTCTCAAGACATCCCTCGGTCAACATGGTCGCTTTACAATTCGTTCCCCTCGCCGCCGCCCTTGCAACTCTTGCTGTCGCCCAGACGAGAACCACAACCACCACGGGTATCGCCGTAATCCCCACCGGTCTCACCTGGGACGGCGCTCTGGCTCGCTGCCGGGAACTCGGAGGGAATCTCTATCCCGTCCCCGCTACCCCGACCGACTCTGTCTACACATTTCTCGATAGCTACCCTCAGGAACTTTATTGGATAAGCAGGAGAGGTGGTACCACATGCACTTGTATTAGAAACATTGACAATGGCGGAGGGGACCAGCTGTCGGAGGCGCCGTGTGGAGAGCTGCATCCGGCGGTTTGCACGGGGGTCAAGATAGTTGTAACTTATGCCTAGTTTATCAATGCTGTGTGGCTGGGGCGTTGGGGTAATGTAGCCACATGTTTGTCTTTGATGGACAGGAAATCTGAGCCCAATGTGAACCAGAATGTGAACTTGCACTGGCAAACATGTGGCACTGATCCGCAAAGTGTGCTTTCACAAAAGGATCTGCTGTATGTGAGAGTCTCCATAAATAATTGAATGAAATTTCCAATCTCACGCAGCTCCACCCAGACCAAATCATTGATCGTGCCCAGTGTGAATCAGAGTCATCACTCAGCTTCCCCGTATTTCGTATGTAGTAATCCTCTTGCGCTGATTCAATGTCTTGTTTGTAATGGCGGTGAGGAATGCGCGACAAAGATTGCGGGGTTCAAGCAAACGGATTGGTCACTAACTCGCCGGTGACTCATGTGATGGGCGAGCGGGCGGGGTTCGAGTTTGTTGATAAAATCTATTCTACAAATTGATTGAACTCCGTTCTGTTTTTGTTTTGGCTTGATAGAAAGAGCTCAACTCCACATGATAATAAAAAACACACTCTGCAATTACATCCGACTCAAAAACAACAAGAAGACACCTTCACCCTCGTATCCCCAACATCATGTCATTCCCCGATAATATCGACGAGATATCGTCCCTCGTCCAGACGGAACTTGCCGACACCCCCTTTCAAGTCCAGACGCTCACGCCGCTGGCTGGTGGAAACGCAAACTTTGTCTTCCTCGGCAAGTTGGTGCAACCGCTGCAAGACGGAACACACGAGATTCTTCTCAAGCATGGCGAGGCCTACACTTCGAGCAATCAATCATTTCAGCTTCCCACTTCCCGATGTGTATGTCCGCCCCTTCCGCTTCGAGGCTTTTTGGATTCAGTCCCTAACTCAGTCAGGTCGTCGAATCCAAATGTCTATCCCAGCTTTCGAATCTCGCCGCTGCCACCAACGAGTGGTGTAGTGTGCGCACTCCGAAACTTCACCACTTTGACGCGTCCACCAACACCCAAGTGCAAGAATACCTGCCCGATTCCATCGATCTCAAAAACTACGCGCTGAAGTATTTTTCTCCGCAAACTCCACTAGCTCTAAAAGAGCAATGTCTCGGCCTCGGTCGTGGTTTGGGGTCATGGCTTCGCCAATTCCACACGTGGGCTGCTGCTGAAAGTGCAAGTGCCACTACAGGCAGTCTCCGCCAGATTGCCATGGATAACCACCAGCTCCAGCAGATCAAGCATAGCACGTATTACGAATGGGCATTGAGCATGGTTGACAAGTATCCGGAAATTCTGGCTGAAGCGAAATCTGTGTTTCAAGAGATTAAGGAAATGGCCGATGAAGAGTTGAAGGATGATAGCAAGCTGCAGGTCGTTCATGGGGATTTCTGGACTGGGAAGTGAGTTTTTTCTCTTCCTCTCTTCCTCTCTCTCTCTCTCTCTTCCTCTCTCTGCCTCTTCGCAAGATAGGGTTGGGTTGGCGAATAACTAACATGAGTAGCGCCCTCCTCCCTAACCGACCCATTGACAACCCCGTGCAGACGCCCATGTTCATCATCGACTGGGAAGTTCTCTCCCTCGGCGAACCCCTCCGCGATGTCGCCCAGATGATGGCCGAGTTGGCCATGTTGCAGCTCTTCAAAGACATTACCGCCGGAGACTGGCTGGTTGAGGGGTTTTTGGAGGGATACGGAACTTTTACGAGGGATGAAGCCCTGCGCATTGCGATTCATGTTGGTTGTCACTTGGTGGTCATTGGCGGGTCAGTGGCGGGCTGGGGATCTCCAGCCGATATTGAAAGGGTAGTCACCTACGGGAGGGATGCCATGATCAAAGGCTGGGAGAAGGATGCCGCTTGGTTTGAGGGAAGCATCTTGGGGAGGCTTTTCTAGAGGTCATGATGCATTCTGTAGAAGAGTGTTCAAGGTGCATTCAATATCGTCATGTGTCTATAGTCAGAGTAGATTAGACTCATGGCCTCCACCGAAACGCAGGATGTTCCCACTCCATATCATCCTCATCCTCATCAACCCCCAACCCCGTTGATCCGTCTTGTGCAGCAGCCGCCGCCGCTTTGCTGTCTCGGTTCCTATTATCCCGAACCATCCAAACCCACAACAGCCCACTCAGGATAAAAATCGCCGCTGAACAAGCCAGGTTCAACCCATTCCCAATCGGATACAGCGGGCCATCCCAAGGAAGAAACGCCCACGATCCCACCAACCCGCCGACATGAGCAAACATGCTATTCACCCCAATCGCCGCGCTCCTCGCCGTGTCGGTGACCACATTCGCCGCAACCTGAGCATTGGTCAAGGACCCCATGGTGAACGCAATCGAGGCCAGAAACGTCGCCGCATACCGCACTTTTTGATCTGTAGTTGGGGCCGCCAAAAACATAATATACCCTACAATAACCGGCAGCGTCGTCACCAGGAAAAACACCTGTCGTGTATCAACCTTCCAGCTCAGCCAGCTTGCCACCACCAACACTGCCGACCCAAGGAGATATGGCGGCGCCGAGAATAGCTGCTGTTTAACCGTGGTGAACTCCGGATATATCGCGCGCACAATCGTCGGGAGGAAAAACGCCATGCTCTGCACCACCATGGCGTTGAAGCAGAAAATCACACCGACGCAAACCGTCACGGGACTTTTGGCGCCTCGCACAAACCTGCGGCGAGAGAGTTTATCGAGTAGCGGCGTATCCCGTCGCTCGGATTCGATGCGGGTTATGGCGAGGTGTTTCTCCTCTGGTGTTAGCCAACTCGCGGTTTCTGGACGGTCCGCGAGAAAGATGAGAGCGACAAGGGAAACCCCGATGGTGATGATCCCTTCGATGACAAATAGCATGCGCCAGGACGTTAGATTCCCCACGGACGGAAGCGTAAGAATCGCACTGGCTAGTACCCCGCCGAAGGCTCCCGCCAACGCCGCCATGGCGACATATAGCGATAATCGAAAAGTCAACTCGCTGCGGCGGTACCATCGCGACAGATAGTAGGCTGTGCCGGGGAGCATTCCGGCTTCGAAAACGCCGAGGAGAAAACGCACCGCACAGGCCTGCGACACGGTGGTCACATAGGCGGTGAATACGGAACAGAGCCCAAAAAGGATGGCCGCGCAAGGGAGAAACCAGCCCGGTCCGATGGCTTTGCACAGAATCACCGAGGGGATTTCGAGGAGGATGTACCCAATGTAAAAGGACGTGAGGATGATATTGTAGTCGTAGCCGTTCATGTGCAGGTCGCTTTCCATGCCGGCGATTTTGGCGTTTCCTAGCAAATACCACTGTTAGTGATTATTTTCTAGCCTGGGGGGAAAAGTTACCGATATTGGCGCGGTCAATAAAACAAAACAAATACAGCAGCGCAACGAGCGGAACAATATGTAGATCAACCTTGTTGCGGAGACGGCGTTCCCGGAGAACAGCGTCCGCAGGAGAAATGCTGTCATCCCCGCTGGAACCAAGTGGTCTGGGTTGACTCTTTTCGTCCATGGTATATATCAAGTTGTCGCAGGCGACATGCATTCGCGCAAATGGATATGCGCTGAGAAAGACTGGAATCATGCACCGAAAAGCACATGCACCAAACTCACGAAGAACAAAACCGGAAGATGCCTTCTCTTCTTATGTACTCGGCTAGACACATGTTTTGGGGGCATCGATAACGCCGTACCACGTCGCGCAAACGTGTGAGACAAGACATTTTCCATTGTCGGCCCGAGAAGTCCCTCCCAATTGGTCCATGTTGTGATCATCATTCGGTTCAGGGGTTTGTGTGAAGAGAATTTCTTGGCGATCGGAAGAAACCAACCAACCGGATTCTCAATCTTTTAAAAACTAATCCAAAAGGATTTTTTTTTTTTTTCTTTCTTGTGTTTACTGTACACACGCAGTACGCAATACGTGTACGGGTACGCTGATAAGAGTGATGGGCGTAGACTGTGTAAGGTAAGGAGGTGTAGCTGACTGTTTTCCGCATCTGCATGAGGCGCAAACAGTGCCAAGAGGCCGCATTTGGTTTTCTCTCAAGACCTTGACTCCCCGCTGGATGGGCAACATTGCACAATGGGAAACGCCAAGATCAGCATGGTTAAGGTACCTAGGTATGGCTTGACAGAACAGATCAATTTTCTACCTAAACCTGCCCGAGTGGTTCTCAAAGAGGAACCTGAGCTGCAGCTGCCACTTTATTTGCCAAAGTGACAATATCATCATTGGTGATCACGTCTGTTGGCCGTCTGAACCCTTCTCTATACGGAAGTCTTTCCTCGCCTGCGAAGAGAAATGTCAGCGCATTTTGTCAAGATAGGTAAGGTAGGCAGAGAAAACTCACGAAACATCACACCAACCCAATGCCTTTTCGCGTTCCCCATAGTACCGTTTCCAAATACCGCAAGATACAACGCCGTCTCAAACTGACTAAACTGGTCTTCTCTAGCCGTAAAGTTAAACTGCGGATTAACAGCCTTCGCTGCTACCACACGCGCCTTGCGGGCTTTGGCTGCTGCTTCGATAGTGATGAGTTCTTTTCCGCCAAAGTTGGCGACGACGCTATCCCATATCGTGGCGTTGAAACTGTGGTTGTCACCGAAAAAAATGTCGTTGCGGCTAAGGCTGCCATCATGTTCAATTACTTGAGAAACAAAATGTCAGTGGTGGTTCACCTAACTCGGTCTCCCCTAATTTTACGCACCTCCATGCTTGTTCAGATCATTGAGATTCAGCGTGGTGGGGTTACCGGTCGTCGATGTCGTAACCGCAAGCTCGGCAACCGGTCGGCTCGAAGCTGGTTCGAGATTCAAGGCTTCGTCAATGCCGTTGACCAGCTGGTTTATCGACACGTTTCGACCGCTGCGTGGTAGGAAGCCGTGGTTTGCCAGGGAGTTTAGTAGGGGACAGGGTCCGCGGACTGCAAAATTGTTAGTTTAGGATCTTTCCACTTGACTTTCTGCTTTCTTACCATCTCTAGGTGAAGGTTTGCGCCATTCATGAAATTGAGGATCACCACCGCCGCCGCAGCTCACAACTGCAGCAAAGGCGGATAAGCCGAGAATGGACAAAGTCAACATTTTTGGTTCAGTCGTCGCGTAGAAATGAAAGATGGAACGCTGGATCCCAACAACAAAACCGGATTACCTTGGTCATTTTATTAACCCCCCTTTTCTCTGGACGGTACCATACTTGCTCAAATCATGTCTGGTCAGATCATTTACCGGCACGCTGGGTCGTGACGCGAGCTTGACGAATTGCTGACCCTCCTCTGCAATCTGCCTTGACTTACCAATACACACCAGATTAGGAAGTTGTGATTGCATTCGGTGGCGCCCGTGGGTACCCTATGCAGGGATTGTCCGAGTTCAAATCCGGCCACTACTGCGGCGAACCTTTCTGCTCCCTGCAGGTGCAAGCGGGTGCAGGCAGGCAGGCAGGCGGGTGCGTGCAGATTAGAATGGCAGATTGACGACAAACCCGGTTGACAGCTCCGAGGCGGCCCGAAATAGGTATCGCCTCCGCCCGCACCACCCACCCACTCACCAGAACCTTGAGCCTTTTCGCCCCAGCAAATCATACCTAGTTACAAAAAGTTCCAGCATTTTTACATCTGATATCACCTACCTACCTACCTACCTATGTATGTATGTATGTTGCATGTGATCCAGTCCTTCATCTCCATGATTACACTTCACTAGTATTAGATTAGGTGCTCAAGAGAGGCGCAGCACGTTCCCAAAAGCCCGACGTCATACGCACTGAAAAAAAAGTGTGGTCTAGTGCTACCCAACTTTGCGACATGGACGGGGACGGGCCTGGCCCACGTGCATCTAATATTACAACCTTGGAAAGTCTGTGTGGCGGGAGGCCCCAGATAACATTTGATTGAGAAAGTGCATTCTATTGGTTGCATTACTTTCCAATGTTTACCATCGAACACAAACGCAAAGAACTGGTGGTTGCGAGTCTGGTGAGCGATGTTCCCATTCGAGACATGGAGAGTGAAGTCCCTTGGGGTCCCAAACTGACAGCATGTTGCAGAGAAAACAGCCTGCCAGAAGTCTTTGTGAGCCAAAACCAGCTCGGATGTGTACTCAGGTGTCACTGTTGTTTTTGCTGCAGAAGAAGTCGGAAGTCCCCTTGATCACCTGTGATACGAAAATGAAGAGTTGAGGCTGTGGACATTGTCATACCCTTCCTTGGTCATCCCTCTCCTCAACAGCTCGCATCATCCCTCTTTAGCTTATCAAGGGAGGCGCCACTGCACGCCTCGGCCTCACAAGGTCATCCAGAATAGTGCTGCGAATCCTCCACGTCGCGTCAGGATCCCACTCCCAGTACTGCTTGAACTTCCAGGTCCCTCCCGGCGGTCCTTCCATCTTCAGTCGTTCCTTTTTCTTCTCCTCGTTGTCCCACTCCTTTCCACCCGGTCTCGGCTTTTCCCCTGCCGTCGGGTTCTCCCTGACAAGACCTGCTTCGAATGACCTCCGAAAAAAGTCATTGCTGTATGGGTCTGAGACATACTGATCGTATGTTGTCCGTTTGCTGTATTCATAGTTCGTTTTGTTGAACCGATCTATTATTTCCTCCTTACTTTTGATGACTACATATTGAGGCTCGCCGTTCTGCCGGATGATCTGGTAAGCCGCAAATGTCTTGTTAGCAACCCATATTTGTGCCCCCCCCCCGGGCGGCGTCTTCGCGGGTACAATAGATAAACTCACCTCTTTCCAGTAAAGCCACGTCTCAAACGTTGGTTGATCGACCTCTGGCCACAAAGTGCCTCGCTGCTCAGGGTTGCCTGACAGAGGCGGGGAGCGCACGAATAGCCATGGCTTGTAAGTGTTGTCAATCTTAACTGACGCCGGAGTCTTCTTGCCCCGTAGAGCAGGTGAATGGTATTCCGCAATTTTCAGAGGTTCTGATTTCCCATCCACAGGCGGCTGCACGTAATGTGCCTGGATCTCTCCGTTGAGCCAGCGTACAAGAGGGTAAGGCCTCATCTTCCCCCAGGCAGGGTTCAGGTCAGGATTTCCCGGATGTTTTCTAAACTTTGGGAGGAGTTCGGGAAGCCCCGCCCAGGACACGGCGGCCAGCTGCAGACAAC
>Ga0247760_1001259_pt1 | contig 24166 bp, 15 predicted proteins | sample UWRJL171409R4_FD_179936 | JGI IMG/M metagenome (GOLD analysis project Ga0247760, IMG submission 179936) | Plant litter microbial communities from Arlington Agricultural Research Station in Wisconsin, United States - UWRJ-L171-409R-4 | ecosystem: Environmental > Terrestrial > Plant litter >... | reverse complement strand
CGAATATGCCCCGTAACGGAGAACATAGCCATCAATCCATGGAATCCAAGAGAGACCGCAAGAGTTCAGAGTCCAGCCTTTTACACTAGTATCGTCGTACTTGCGTATCTTCCTGTCTCGCAGCCCCTCATCTCTCCCCTCGTCGCCCAGCATCTTGCGACAAGAATGCCAAGACCCTTGTTGGTAGGCGGAACAAGCTTGGGCATCATGAAATTCCCAAGAGATCTCCAGATCCAAGTTCCCCCGTCCAAGAAAAAGCCTAGCTTTGCCCAGCGCTTGCCCAGAACGACCCAGCCACAGAGTATTACGTTTGGGTCCATCTGACTGACGGTTGCATTTGTCCGGGCCCCCTTGGTCCCATACCCGAGTGCGAGATGAGCGACAGAGTAAAAAGTTCCAGATGAGATGGATAGACGTTTCTTACTTGGAACCTTGTTACCCTGACCCTGACCCTTGAAGACGACCAATCATATTCGTATATCCCCTTTGGCTTTGAACGAGGCACAGCAAATTGAGAACAAAAAAGAACCTACCGACTCGGGCACGAGCGAGTATTACCTGATGTGGGGCTCCACAAACCGAAAGCAAAAATCTCCTTTTTTTTCTCTTTCTTTTATAACCCTTTTCGGTGCCAGTCTGTGACTGCGCAATAGTTATTGTCCCTATCCGCGTATTGCACGAATTCGCAATGCCAAAATAGATTGTAGGGAGAGAGAATTGGATTAGTCAAAACGAATCGTCCCTTTCTCCCTTCTCACCGACCTGCAATCATTCGCCGAACGGGGAAATGGAGACAATTAACATTTGACATTATTAGAGAGAGAGAGAGAGAGAGAACGGTGGAGTTTGCGCTCACCGTCAATCGCGGTCAAGGCCCGACCCAACGTCTCGGACTCTAACAAATTCCGGACCGCCGGCGACGGGAACATCAACGGCGCCGTTCAGCATTCAGGGGAAAAGAGTGGAGGAGGGAGGGGGAGGGGTTGCTTGAAGTGGATGAATGGCGCGCGCGCGAGCCTCACAGTGCGCGCGTCGCGCGGGGCCCCCGACCCCACACCGCAGAGCTGGGCCCAGGGCGCCGCGCCGCCCCGCTTGTTTGGAAGCAAAAAGCATGCCAGTCTCGCCAAGCCAACCAAGCACTTGGAGCTTCCCTGGATATTGGACCTTGATGAGCCTGCCACGTTTCGTTCTCGGTATGTATGAATGGAGAAGCGCGCGCAAACAGGTGAATGTGTCAGACAGGGTCGGAAACATCAACGGTGACCAATTGGTCATGTCGCAGACTCCTTTTGCCGAACCGCACGCCTGATAAGTAGCCGAGCGTCGGTAAGATCAGATTATTTTCTACAGTAGGCATAGTGAAGCTAACGTCCATGCAAAGTTTTTACGATAAAATGGCAGGGCAAAGTTAGGCAGTCGGGGGACCTTGCAGTTCAGACGGAATCCCGAATCCCAATCCCATGATCACGGACCAATTTGAGCAAGCCACGCTCGAGCCACGGTCGAACGCGTGGTATTCGTATGGTTATGCTGGTTCGGTCGACGGAGCAAAATCCCAGCCCGGATTTACGCGGACAAGCACCCACGGTTGCGCGGTAGTTGTTAGCACGCATTACCTATAGGGCTGGCTAGGATGATGATGGCTGGCTCATCCTCTTTTTTGCGAAACCGAGAATCCTGGAGGATGAATATCCTCCTTTGAGGGAAAGAATTCTCGCCAAGAACGGATGGCGGAGACGGTGGGTTGAGACGGGACATTGCGCCAACGTGCCGACGCGGAGCAAGAGGACCTCTAATTCTGTCTTCCCTTTGGGACAAATTGAATTATCGAGGAGCCCTGGGCAATTGTCCCAATGTAGTTGCTGAAGGGCATTTTGTGCGCGGGCTGTTGCGCAGAGAAAGGAAAGCTCGCCGCAGCAATAAACGGAGTGGCACAAAAAGTGCCCGGAAATGTCTCCGGGAATAGTTTCTCAACCTTTGAAACAGCCAATTATCAACTTCAAAAAGAAAAACGGCGTGGGAAAAAAATCTGGGGCCGCTTCCTCGTGGCGGAGGCTGTGCTGAAGTTCCGTGCCTCTCAGCCAACTTTCTTCTGGAAGCCTGAACGTACCGCAAAGCACATCCAATGTTGGTGGCACCTTCCTTCCTCGCTTCCGTTGAGGTCAAGTGAAAAGAACACCTTTGCCATATGGATCATGAAGGTGAAAAGAAAGAAATCATTTTCATGCTAGAATCGTTGGATTAGCATAATGTTCACTTTGGTTGTCTTGTGTGGATTGGGAGAGGTTCATGTCGAAAGTTGACACAAGTGACCCTGCTCGGCAGCCCACCCCACCCCACACTCGGCCATCGGCTGGTGATTTTCGGGTGCCACATCGGGGTGACGGGACTCGGGACTCGGGGGGGGCATCTTTGCACGGGCCAGAGAATTAACTAGGGCATTTACTACCTAAATGAGACAGGTATGATTCAGCAGCGTACTTGCGTGCAGGCTTGAGGACATTGACTGTCCAAAATCGCATCTGATACCTTATTACAATTTTGTTATTTGCGTGATCTTTTGCAATTTTCAGAAGGGGAAAAAACAGTGCATGACGGTCAGGCTCAAAGTTGCGCTTTGCAAGTCCACGTCGATGATCCGAAGTCGATCGGAAAGCGCCGAATTACGCCAAGACCAGGGGCAGCGGCAGCGGCAGCAGAGCAGCAGCGGGGCCTAACGTTTTTGAAGTGATAGGTCGCCAGCTTGAACCTTGGGACTCGCACTTTTTAGTTCCTCACTCTGAGAAAAAAGGGGACTTGAAAGATACTTGACAACAACCTAGTCGATACTTTGCGGACCGTCTTCTCGGAGTTTGCGGACTTTCCCAATTAAGCTGGTTGGGGGAACGGTTCCCGCTCTCCATTCACCTGCTCAGGGTCGCACTTTGGACGGTTAGGTGATGAATGATACCTAGGCTAGATGACGGTGGTCGAATTGCACCATACATTACTCATTTCTGTCTTTGAGTGGGTTACACGAACCGCGAGATCAGGACCCTGCCATCGACGAGCCTCGAGAGGGGCGGGATAACTCTCAATCCAGGTGGTTAGTCGTCCAAAGCCCGAGCCCGCCCGAGAACTTCGGTCGGGTATCGGGGGGCTTGTCAGGCTCAGTTTCGGCGGTGAAGAAAATAACTACTGGAATGATGCGGATCACGGACGTTGTTTTCTTTTGGTCCCTTTGCAATTTGTAAGCCCCCTCCCGGCAAACCTCAAACCACCAGACACCACCTTCAGATTACCCCATCTAACACCCCCAAGTACGCTTTGTCTAGGTGAAGTCGAGGACCAAACCCGGGTTTAACATTCCTCCGTCAACTATGAGACAGTCGTGAGTCATCCGGCCACAACGACAACCCCCTCCCTCCCTCCAAAAACAAAAGGACTGCACGGCCAAGCGAAAGAAGGTTGGTTACCGATGCACGGCGGACGAAGAGCCAGACTGTCATGTCATGTTTGTCGGGTCGGAAGTCGGTTGCTGCACGTCTGGTGCGGAATCACACCCGCATCAATTGATCTCACAAATCATCCAAGCTCCGAGCCGAGACGGCGGAGGTAAAGTAATCATATGCCCCCCCTTCGCTTCGGCAATACTCCCCGTCTCCCTTGCTGGTTGTTCTTGTTCACGATGGTAAGCTGTATGGCGCTGATTGTTGAACCATATCTCTCTCTAAATCCCGCCATCTCGCTCACACTTCGCTTGTTCGCTTCTCCTTTTTGGGTATCTAATCTTTTTGCTCCTTGTTTTTTTCTCCTCTTACACTAGCTTCGTTTCCCTTGCATAAGGTACCGTAAGTTTTGTTCGCACTCACGCATCCGTTTCGGACCCTAACACCTGGACCATAACGTTGTCACCTGCAGTCAGCAACATTCTCTCTTCGCTATATTACTAGTGTTTTTTTTCCCCCGTTTCTTTGGTTAACCCAAACACCTGCTCCGGCGGAAATGACTCGGGGGGGCTGCCATGCCTGGATGACTGCCCGCTCTGATGAATGACCTCATGCGGGTCGGTAGTGCTCTCCGTGATGTATCCGCAGTAGAGATAAACTTGTGTCCTGCAGCACAGCAGCTGTGTAGGTAGCATCGCGTCCTTTTTTGCAAACATGTAGCACGGAAAGCTTAACCCTTCATCCCTGGCCCACCATCATCCCCTCCCCCTTCTCCTTGCCCAAGATAGGTGGCTGGGTATGTACTTCGTAGGTAGGGAACCAAACTTATACGCCATACGGATTCGAAGCTGCGGGGTTCTAATCCAGGCACCGTATCGAGAACCGTTGAAGCAGGGCAGGGCAGGGCAGGCCAGGCCAAGTACCTACCTAACCTAACCTAACCTATCCAGAGTGCACAAAGCTGCTGCTGACAATATCCTCCACATAAAACATGAAAAACCAAGAGTACCTAGGTAGTGTAGTGTAATGTAGTGTAAATGTAGAAAGGATGTGGAAAACTTGCTGCACGGGCTGATTCCAACCATGGAACCGGGAACAAAACCAGTCTGCTAAATAGCACAGCCAGTTGAGTTGAGCTACGTGGGCAAGTTCAAGCCAAACACAATCAATAACGATGACGATAGGTGGGTAAGGTAGGCAGGTAAGGTAGGTAGTTTATTGAGACAACGCACAAAATGCGGAAGCAGGTAGGTAGGTAATCCGCATGTCCACCTGCAGTCAGACTTCGGAGTTTCGCTCAGGTAGGTAGTGGGCGAATTGACCCAGCTGCTCCCCCCCGTGCCACCCTGCTTCGATCTCGTGTTGCATTGACACAAGGTGGCTTCCATTTACAACCCCCAGCCTCTTGGTTGCGTCTTTCCGCGGGGAATAGAGCGAGCTATTGTTTGGGTAACTAGGGTCCTGAATCAGGGGGGATTGATGTTGGATCGGGAACGGAGTTTTCGGGATGCCGAGCCCGATGGTACGACCGGAACGGCTTCCGGACAAAACAATGCGGTCCAGCTCCAATCGAGAATATTGAGTTAAAGGGTGCTTCCAAACAACTCCAGCAAAAGGATACCTTGAGAAACGGTGCATTGGCAGACACGGACAATTCACGAGGGTCGAGATGTAATGCCCAAAGGTGGTGGCCTTGCCACATCTATTACCATTACCTCCACTACCTTCAGCCCAGACGCGAAGATACATCCGCCAGGGGTATATGCAAACATGCTACCAATACAAAGAGAAAAAATCCTAAATGCCACTCATAATGTACGCCTCATATTTTACCCGCCTCGTGAGAAATAAAAGAAATGCATGCCGTGGTAGCGCGTATATGCAATGAAATTGTTACATGTTACAGTACGTACCATCCATTTTAGAGACCCATGACGGCGAGCAGAGCCATGGCGAGGGACAGGCCCAGACCAACAGAGACACGGCCACTGCCGGCCGTGACGACAGGCCGGTCAGTCGGAGAGACGAAACCGCCAGTGCCGACGGGAGTGAAGCTGGTGACGGCAGGAGGATTGCCAGCGCCAGGGCCCTCAACAATGGGAATAGCAGTCTTTGTGGGGATGACACCAACAGTGCCGGCATCTGTGGTGAAGCCGACTTGAGGCACCGCCAGAGTCGTGCTGACAATGATAGTGGTGCTGGAGTTGGGGATGACCTCGCCAGCATCATCAGTGCAAGGCACAACCGTCGTGGCATCGACAGTGACAGTGGTGAGAATGGGTACAATCGCCGTCGGAGTAGCAGTGACCGTGATGTACTTGGTGATGTCGCCACCAGTGGCAATAGCCGGGTTCTTGGGCATGTGAGGAGCACAGATGCCCTGGAAGAAGATAACGGCCTCCGAGATAATGGAATCACTCTCACCGTGAGCATAAATGCACTCGAACACGTTCTTGACGAAGATGGCATCGGGGCAATAGCAGTTCGACTCGGAATTATCCTTGCAGCCAATGGTGAACAAGAAGGTGTTGAGGCAAGCGGGCACAACAGACGGGCAAGGGAGAGTCTCGACGGGGCTGTTGCTGGTGGTGGTGCTAGTGCCAGGGCGGACCGAAGTCGTGAGAGTGCTGCCTCCCGGCGTGCCAGGGGTACCGGGAGTGCCAGGGGTGGAAGTACCAGGCGTACCAGGAGTACCAGGAGTACCAGGAGTACCAGGAGTGCCAGGAGTACCAGGAGTACCAGAAGTACCAGGAGTGCCAGGAGTGCCAGGAACCGGCGTAGTGGTCGTCAGCACCGTTGTGAGGGTCTCAGTGACAGGGCAGATGGTTGTCGAGACAGCAACCGTCACGACAGTGGTAGTGACGCCACCGTTGCCAGGGCAGTTGGGAACGGTGGGAGCGCAGCTGGTAATGGTCGACACGATAGTGGTGAAGATGGTTGACGTAGTCTGGAAGCTGGTGACAACCGTGGTGGTGATCTCGGTGGTCGACTGGCTGCTTGCAGGCAGAGTGGACGAGGTGCTGCTGGTGACGCTGGACACAGTGGTGGAGCTCGTGTCAACTGGGGGGGTTGCCGTCGTAGTCGTCGAGCTAGCGGGAGGCGTAGCAGGGGGACTGGTCTCAACAGACGAGGCGGAGGTGCTAGCCGTAGTAGTGGTCTTGTCAGATGAGACTGGCGGGGTGAATGGCGGAAGCGTAGGAGCAGTGGGAGTGGTCGTCGTGCTCAACTTGGTTGAAGTAGTCAGAGTGGTGGAGGCAGTAGACCGGGTCGTTTCAGAGGTGGTGCGGGTGGTCGTGGTCTTGGGCGGGTTGCAGTCAAACGAGATGGTGTGAATGTCGATGCTGCACGTCGGCTTCGGCTTGTTGGGCTGGGGCGGGTAAACGATGGTCACTCCCTTGGCACCACCACACTGGTTGTTGACGACGGTGCTACCCGACTTCTTGCAGGGGCTGCGGTGCTTGCAAGACTTGCCATCGGGCATGTCGTAGTGGAACTCAAGATCGCAGTCGAACTCGGGCTGCACAAAGATGGAGCCGAGCGAGAACTTGTCAACCTTGGGACCGCAGGAGAAGGAAGGAGACGAGTTCTTGTCCGGACCACAGATGCCGCCGATCTTCTTGCCACCGGGGTTGCGGCTGCCACCGCCGTTGCCGCAAGTGAATCCCTTCCAGCTGAAGTCATTGTACTGGGTGAATGAACCAAGATTGAGGTCACCGAAGGAGAACCCGCCCTTCTGGAAGTCGGTACACTTGTTGTCGGTGTTGGCCGGGCAGGGGAAAGGGGGGAAGGCGCGGAAACCCTGGAATGTCTAAGTGAGTCATATATCAGCAGCGGGTTGCGAGGAAAAACTTACCGTTGCGGTCGCACCGGCCGCAAGGGCGAGAACGGTAACACCGGTCTTCATTTCAAAGGATGCTTTCCTGGTAAGTTGGGATGAACGGTATGAACGACAGTTTTATGTTGTATAGTGATAGTACAGCGGGCCTGGCGCTGTACGTGGTTTGTTGTAGCTTTCCGGAGCAGATCAACGATAGTGAGAAATGGAAAATGCAAAGGAAACGATGGTGGGATGCAACAAGCGAGTGTTTGCCCCTTGGAAATCAGCAAAGGAAAAGAAAGTACCGACACAGGGAAGTCCTGGAGAATGATGAGAGAACAGGAGTCATAAAGAGAGGGCCAGAAGCATCTCATATAGGAATTCGAGACGAAGGTGTGGCCCGCCACTCAGGTCCATGACTCCATGGAGAGGCCGGGACCAGACGACCAGGGGATGACTGCTTGTTTCTTGCTTGGGTCCCCACAGCAGCTGCACCCAATGCCTCACTCGCCGCCAGCGTTGCAGAGAATGCAACAAGCTTCGTAGCCATCGTCTCCAAGATACGACCAGTCAAGGATCCACAGCTCGGTCGATGTCTTGGTGTGGTGTGGTATGGCGCGCGGCTCTCGAAAGCCAAGCCCACAGCGGCAGAGCAGGGGTGTCTTTGGCGAGCCAGGGGGTTCACCCCATGTCACTGGCCAGACGACCCGTCGATCTTGTCCAGGGGCTCGCGGCTGGTCCTCGCTGGCCAATCGGTTGCCAGACACCGCTTAATCGGCGTTTGCTGCGGGAACTGCAGAAAACCTTGCCTTCTTTTCTTCTCTCATTTTTGCCTGATATTTTCGCGGATTTGATAATGATGCGAGGGCAGAGCGCTCAGGCTGCAATCTGTGGTGTTTCAACGACGAGAGTGAATCTTTTCAACTGTCCGTGAGGTCCTCACTAATGGTCTTGAGAAACGATGGTGCGCATGAGCGCAACTCAAGTGGCCAAGACCCACGATGGCGAACCCACGGCAATGTGGAGCAGTGCATCCTGAAACTCGGGGAAAGCACAGCCACGGCGGCCAGGCTAACGCAGGTACGATGACTGCTACCCAATCGATGCATCGCCGCTACGGAGCATTGAGCTGAACGCTGGGAGGGGGCTTGTGTTCGTTGGATCTCAGTTCTCGCAGATGGGAAGCCACATCCTGCTGAAGGCTCCAGCGAACCCGCTCCGAAATTGATCAGCAGGTCAGCCATCCAGTTCAGACAGATTCGTCGATACTGCGAATAGCTCGGAGGTTTTCCTCCACACCGATCGTTACCGCTCTGCATGGCGGGCTCCGCAGCAATGGCGCTCAGATGGAAGCCCACACGGGCAGTCTCTCCGAACGACCTGGGATGCGGAAACATTACGCTATCAATGAAAAAATGAAACGAAAAGCAACACGAAAAGTTCAGCCAGTCTCTTCGAGCTTGAAGATACAGTCCACGCAGAATTGCAAAGCTGTCTGCACGATTTGACAACCTGTGCTTGGCATGACCATGCTCGCTGTTTCAGATCTGCGGGCTTGGGCGACTAGGTACTCAACACCCTCTCTTCAGCCAATCAAACCGCAGACTCAACATCGAGCCCTGAGGGGCACCTAGCTCTCAGGAATACGATCTGATCTCGCTTTCCCAGCGTGGGTGTAATCACTTCTTGACAAGTCAATCTCGCAAATGCAGACAGACAACCACCATCACCGTCGCAAGCGAGGACTGGACTGGTGCGCGGACGTTTGTTAGAGTGTTCCAGTGACACACCGTACCTAGTGAGGTCGGGCACGGTAGAGGCCTGAGCCAGCTGTAACTCATGGCACTAGCCAGGTACAGCGACTAACGACGGTGAGTGAAGCGACAGCCGTTCGTGTGGTTGCGCTTCTGCGCTTGTTTAGACACCCGGATCAGACACTGCAATTTCCCGGGCGGCGGCGAACCGCGCAGCTTCCACGTTGGCGTGGAATCGGAATATTCTGGCGTGTCTCGGTGGGGTGTCTCATGTGCCAACTTGTCCCGATCCGTCTACCTGATTCAACCTGAAGAGCCGCGCGAGCTCAAGGCCCAAGGGCATGGACCCATTTTTAGCATCCGCACAGAAGGCCGCTGGGCCTGCCACAACCACTGATCGGAGATACCGCACGCCTCAGCGCCAAATGAAGAGAACCGTCTCTTGCTGGGTCCTCGGCATTCACAGCGCCTGCACAGCTGCTCAACAGTAACTAACCGCGGGACTGGGGTTTTCATCCGTGGTGGACTTACGCTGGCAGTTGCTGGGGCTTGGCGATTCGCCAACGGATCCTGGGCGATCGTCAGGCACAGATTCCTGGTTCGGGCTCCAAAACCTGGGAATCCGTCTTCGCCTGCAGCGGGACAGTGCGCCACATCTCCAGCAGCAGATCGCCAAGCACAAGGAGCCTCAAAGTTGTCTCCCAAAGTCTCAGATCCGGCGCTCCAGTTGCGCGCGCACCAGAAATACGAAAAAAATAACTGGCCAGTGTCAACCGTGCAACAGAAACATGGCGCTGCCCAACGCTAGCAAGAATAACAACTGACCATCCCGCCCGGTCCGTGTAGCTCGTCACAAAACAAGCGGATGACCCCGGTCTCTTTTTTGTTCCTGGAGTTGCCAAGTCGGCCGCGACTTGCAAGGGTTACGTCAACGCCCTCAAGCAACCCCCCCTCCCAGCAAACCCCGCTTGATTCAGGGGCAGGCGTGTAACATCACAGAAGGATGTTTCGAAATGATAGCTTCACCGCCCCATCGCACTCGTATTCACTTCCCATTACAACTCTTCAGGATCGAACGGCCATTGCTGCTACCTCATCCCACGCCAGGAAAGATGATCGGGAAGCGCCGCTAACTGTCCATTTTTGGTGGGCTAGTTCGTTAAAGCCCGTAGGGCTCGGGACTACTCCTAGGCCCAAAGATCGGTAATGATGAACTAGCCAAGAAGCCTTGGTCAGGAGCTCAAGGACCGGGCCCTGAGCTGGATAACACTTCATCCGCCCAAGATCCCAGATGTCCTACAAGAAACGGGACCTGTATTAAACCCTGGATGATCCCGTCGATCCTGGATATCAATAGACTCTTCCCCGCACGGCATGAAGTCTGGGCGTACTTCAGACAAACCATAACCACCATCCCTGAGAGTCACCACAAACATCTTCCCCATCAACCGCTACAGTGTTTGGGACCCGGGCCAAGACTGGTCTGCAAGCCAATCGCATCTTTCAAGTGACTTTTAACATCTTGTCTCCGTTCGGCCTAACACGCGTCATTGTGGCTGGCGGGAATGACGAGTCTATGTCCCTCAGAATTGCTTCAGTCAATGTCTTTGCAACGTAACCCAGACCACTCAAGCAACTGTGATCAAGCGTTGATTCCTACCGCACCAATAATGCCATCCAAAGCCACAAAGGAAGAACCTAACAATCTCCCCTTCTAAATGCTCTACCCGCCGGAGAGGGCATTGCCGGTATCACGAACTTTTTGCATCGCCATGTCAACAGTTAGCGGGCCGTGCCTCTCCCGTCAGCTCCAACAGTATTGCGCGAACAGGAACCAAATCTCTTTAGAGTACGTACGCCTCATCCTCGCAGGTACGTAGGTGGCTTTGGAGTGCAACATCGTATTGGACAACAGTATCTACCTGCCTGCCTGTCTGCCTATATTCCTAGATCCTTCCTCGTCTGACTTGAGACCAAGACTAAAAACAAAAAAAGGGGTAATCTAATGCACGCCACAGTGCATGTAATCTATAACTTTCTATTCGTAGAATATGTAGCCCCCAATAATCGGTGATTTATGCACCTAAGCTGAGTGAAAAAAAATTAAAAATAAAAGACATTCACCTCTATAGAGAGAGAGAGAGAGAGAGAGAGAGAATACATTCCAAGGGGCTCAATCGGGGATCGAACCCGAGACCTCGCACAAGCTTTTGGGACCACTTCTTTTTTGAGTAGAAGTGATGGGTCACTCTATCAAGAAAACCCGAAGCGCGAATCATACCACTAGACCATTGAACCATTATCAATGAATGAATGTTTTTGATGTGAAAGGCTTGTTTCAGGCGAGGTAGAAATATGACAAAACTCCACTGCATTGGGCTTTGAGCCGGAGTTGACTGATCGATCATACGTGTGAGGCTTTTGATGGATAGGGTAAGTGGTGGGGCAGAATCATCTGTCGTGGAGTGTAAGGCGTTCAGATGATAATTGGATGATACCTATAGAGCCAAAGAATCGAGTAGCAGCTTTAGTTGGAAATGAACTCGCAAGTCTGCGTGTAGTGTCCATTGTTCCAAACATAAGTTGCACATCAATGACCCCAATTTGAACAGACATGGCCGATGGGAGCACCGACTTGGGCGGGTGCAGCCGCAGCCGCAGCCTCTCCGACTACTAGAGACCAGATTCTTTGGGAATGTAGCAAACTGGCAATTTGTGAGTGAGTCTGCAGTGCAGTCAGGCACCTTGCGGACAGACAGCATGGTTCAACTTGCACATCGCTTGTGGGAGGTGGCAGTTCCTTCTTCTAGATGCAACACCCAAGCATTCTAGCTGCGATGCATGCAGATGAGAAGTCTTGGTGCAGCTCAGGGACTCCTGCTCCGACTTCTACTCTCGCTCTTCCTCCTCCCCCGACTCCGGCTCCGACTCCTACTCCTCGTCCTGCTCCTGGTTCTGCTTATGCTCCGGGACCGCCCATAGTCCGACCCATCAACATCCATCCTATCCCGATCATCGGCCTCCTCACTTCTTGGAGTCATGGATCTAACCGACCCGCTATCCTCGCCGCGTCCATCCCCATTCTCCTCCCCGTTCTGTGCAGCCTCATCCTCCTCTTCTAATAAATCCTCAATATTCCCTAACGGACTAACCCTCGGCTCCAACAGTTCCAGATCTTCCAAAATATCCCTCTTGCGCATCTTCCACAGACTCGTGGCGCACACCCGATCCTTGGTCAACAAATCATCCACAAACACATCCATAAACGTCAAACTCGTTCCCGCCCTCCCCTTTCGCCGCAGTTTCCTCCTATCCTCCAACAGTGGCTCTAGCAGCGTATACACATCCTTGTCGGTGCGCGTTAGCCGAATATAAAATGCCGCCAGCGCCCTCAAGTATTTGAACTTGTCCCCTCCAAAATTTAGGTACTCGGTAAGTATAGCATCGCTCGGCGCAAGCTGCAGCAGCTTGAAGGCGAGACAGAGGAACGGGGTAGGTTTCTGGACGATGCCGTAAACACCGCCAATAAAGTCGACGTGCTCGACCACGCGGTCGACAATGTCGGCCTCGTTGACGGCGAAGCATTGCTCCTTGTAAAAGTAGCTGTCGACGATGCGCTCGCGGACCGCTTTCTCCATGATGGTTGCGGGGTTGAGGCCATTAGGTGCGAGCGGGCCTGAGGAGCCGCGCTCATCGAGAAATTGCCGCTCGTCGGCGCGATGGTAGTCGGACCTGCTCATTGTTTTGGGTGTGTCGCCGTCGCCGTCGCCTTTAGTTGGGATATCGCGTGGATGGGTCGAAATTGGATTTGGCAACACGATTGCGACGGAGACTTCGCGCTGCTGTGGTGGATATGTGCCCCACTTATTTTATTTTGGAGCTCAAGCTCGAAAGTTGATGACGGCTGTCGATCTGTTGATAAGATTATTGCCGTGCCAACCATGCCAGCGTATTGACATTGGGAAGCAGGCATCCGCATCCCCAGCGAACCCAGCGACAATGACGCATGCCGAGTCTTTGGTATTCTTATCATTGTTACCCAGCAAAATCTACACTTGCGCTATCTTTGCCCTCCCGGCCGCTTGCAGCGAGCACAACGTTTCACACTTTATAGTTCCCACGGAATCATACAGACGCCACCCGCTACAAAGACCTAGCGTTCCCATGGTCCCTCCGGCCACCTAGCTAATTGTGTACCGCTTGTGTTCATCGAATGAACCATGTTGCTCACGTCCTCCCAAGTATCCGTTGCCGTGTCGTCCGGCATCAGTATGTGACCCGAGTTTCTCCGTTCCAGTCCGGCCCGAACATGAATCTGCCCCCGCTCCCCAAGTGGACAGCGGAACCGACACCAGACTGACACGACTTTGTAGTCTTCTTCTTTACCGCAGCGCTGTTTCTCAGCGGATATGTCATCCAGCAGCGAACACTCCGCGATCTCCGGGCCGCCATCAAGCCGAAGCCATCTCCCAAAATAATACTTCAAGAGCAGTTCAGAAAACCGCAGGACGTGTTGATGGACGGCAAACATGAAGGTAGCTCGGGAAGCGACGGGCCGCAGGATGTCACAGTCGAGATTAGCCCGACTCTTCCGGATGATGTCGCGAATCAGAAAGCAGTGCCAGGGCCAGAAACAAAACCACAACAAGAACCTGAGTCTGACAAGGCGGAGCCGGAGGAACCCGAGAAACCAATTAGCCGAGCTGAACGACGCAAACGAATCAAGGAGGAGATCCAAAAGCTCTCCCAAGGCCAGGAGCGGGGCTATTATCAGCGGAGGTTGTGGTGAGAACCTTGATAACGGACGGACAGGACATGGATGTTACAATGCTGCACGGATACCTATGTTAGAGACACTGGAGTACACGAGGCGGAACTACAGGTTGGATGGATGCTCAATTTGGGCTGGGTTGCGATTTGGACATTGAATATTGGCACATGACATATGGCATAAGGACACATGAACGATATCGGCGTTTTTGGTGGATCTGAATGGTTTGGGATGGATTGAGCTCTGGATTTCATGTCATGACCTGCACGAAACTGCTAGGTAGGTATCAGGTATATAGCATTGGCGGGTTATGATGGCAGGGGACTGGACCCGTCCTGTCTGATGACTATCATTTCGCCAGCAACTCAGGCTCTAAACATGCTCCAGTTCTGTGAAATGAATAGTTAGCTTCCCGGCGTCATACTTCATGGCAGCATTTGCGAAGCTGTGGGCTGTCAATGAGTGTGTGCCGTACATGTATGTATGCTCTATGGTGGCCCGAAAAAGTTGGCCACTGCTTGGTGTTTTCACGCCGATTCAACGGCGAGAGTCACTGGCCAACAGAACTCCTACTGTACATTAAATATCTACCCACGCAATGTGGGCTACAAGCCACATCGAAACTACGAAGCGAGGCCGCCTTCTTCTCGCCTCCGTGCCGTGCCGTGCCAGGCCTGGCAGTTTCCGGATGCTCGTCGACTATACACTAAATACTGAATGCTGCGTTGGATAGGTAGAATGGAATTAAGCCGCTGGTAGGCGGGCTTGTTTCTTACGGCGGGATTCATTTATCCAGGCCTCGTTCAATGGGCTGGCAAGGCGTGGTGAGGGTGGGAAAATATGGTAGCTGGTCAAGTTACTCTTTGATCTTGTTATTGTCGGACTTTGATCAAATAACTGCTCGGTGCGTTGGCATCAATATCAGCTAAACTTAAACTTGATCAATACCTGGAGGCGTCATATTCCCCAACTGTCCAATCCAGCCGATTCGGGTACCGGTGAAGTGCCTGTGGTTCTAGTCCAGAACGACAAAGTTCGAGACATTTTAAATACGGAGATTCGCAACATGGAACAAAACTCATCCATTGATCACTGACGGAAATACTGATGCCACGGGCGGGGGACAACTAAGGTCTGATCAGGCCGTAAACGGACGACATGAACATAATACGTAGCGACGACGACGGCGGCGGTATGTGGCTGGTGTTGGTGCAAGATTATGCATTGAACTCAAGCTGGAAGCTCAGACAGGAGAAAACACTTCCAGAAGAAAATATCAATACCTAAGTAAGGTAGACAGGCAGGCAGGCAGGCAGGTAGGTAGGTAGGTAGGTAGGTAGGTAGGTAGGTAGGTAGGTAGGTAGGTAGGTAGGTAGGTAGGTAGGTAGGTGAGTGGGTGGGTAGGAAACGTTGAGACATGACTTGAGCAAAAAGAAGCGCGGGCACAGGGAATTGAACCCTGGATTGCCAGCTCTCACGCCTGTGGCTCGAAGACACTTTAAAGCAACCCTCCCCGCCCCGACTGAGCCCTATCTATCCGTACGCCGTCCGTATCTCCTCGTCCTGGTCCATAGCCCCTACTCGAAAAATCAGAACGCCGAACGCCGAACTCCCACAAACCCGAACCGAACTCCTGGAGCCAAGCACGTCGGAGCTGGCCATGTTACCACTACACCATACCCGCTGCGTCTTTTTTCTGGTGGTATGGAGCAGGTAATTAAAGTTTAAAGTGTAGAATCGGGGAACAGGGCGGCGTCAAGCCCAAGGGTGGAGGGGTTTGCCGATGCCACCGCATCACAACTGATTATTAGACGACCAGCCAACACAACTTGGTCCAGTGCGCTTGCTTACGAAGCTGTCGGGGTTTTGGTGCGTAGATGGCGGTGAGTGATCATGTATTGCCTATCTAGTTACACCAGCTCGGACTATTCTCACACTCGCTAATCAGGTTGCCTCTCGCCATTTCCAGCTGATAAGAGAACTGCCGGCGAGGCCACTAGAGGTAGATACGTGATCCAGCATCGTATTTAGGCGTCATGATATATACTATTTTCTCTTCCGTAAAATCTCTTCCTGGTATACCCTTCATGTATCATTCTAGTCCACTGACGTCCTCCCATATCTTGTTCCTGACCGATAAGTAACCGTTTTCCAAACTCCGTGCACCCCCGAAAAAGATAAGTGAAAGCAGGAATCTTCCCGCCAAGCTATTCCCACTCCGTCCAACCCGAAACCTAGCCTTAGCCAACCATTAGGTACCCAATAAACACGCATCGTGTCTCTTCCTCCCTCACTTGCGTCCAAATGAAGTACCCCTTGTCCAGCCATTTGTATTCCCACTGCTGCTTCGCCAGCTATCGTTTCGTTTGGGGGGCATGGATCTCGGTTCAGGCACCATCCACAGATCATTGTCGGTCAGTAAACCTTGGCTCAGGGACGCGCCACTCTTGAGGGCCTGTGATTCGAAGGTGAGTGAGCAGGTGTGTTGTGTAAAGTGTAGTGTCAATTTTGTTTCCCGGAACCTGTTTTCCCGAAACTCATTTTCCCCTCACCCCAGGGTACAGCATTATGTCGTGTAAGAGTAAGAAGGCACATAGGTGGACAAGACTGGGCATAAAACGAGACAGACCTCGCTTGCTTGGGTGGGAGGACAAAATCTGAGGGAGGATGCTGAGAATGACGTCGGTGACTCACTGTGCAGAGCTTACACCGCTCACCGAACTTGTGGACGGTGTTGGTACACCCGATAGAGCCCTGGTTGAGAGAAATTTCTGTAAGCTTATACCGCCACCACAAGTAACGCTGTGGACGAAGTGGTCTCACATAGTAGTTGGCACAATAGCAGCCGTTCATGGTGGTGTTTGATCGGAGTTGAGCGGGTGTGGTAGGGCTGAGGTGACGGCGCGGGGCAGTGATGAGAATGAGAAGGGGACGCCCACGAGCTCAACCAACCGCAGGGCGAAGAATAAAAAAAACTTCGAATTTAGATGCGAGGGAGGCAATTGCAAGAGAATGATGCAACCAATGCGAGAACAAGCAAAAGATGATGCAAGCTGGAGGCAACGCAAGCCGAGGTACGGGAGCGTCAAGGTATTGTAAAGATATAAGGTTGAAGTTGGGAGAAAGAAAAGAAAAAAAAGCTCGACCAGACGAAAACTGGACGGGATGAATTAATAGATAGCTGCTGGTAACTACGGGAGCAATACGAGCACCAGCCAAACAACGCCAGCACTCCGCATGCACGGGAAGCGAAACACTGTGAAGATATACTGTAAAGCTAAGGCAAGGGAGGTGTACCATGTGTGTGGATGGGATGTGCCAGGATAACGCAAAAGGGGGGAAAGGAGCTCTCCAAACGAACGGGGATAATCCATATAGGTACTTTCGTACCGAAGTGAACCAGAGACTTTTGGTTCGCCGCGAGAAGCTACGTTATTAACTTAGCCATCCGCATCCGATCCCAGAGCCGCGAAGTGCCAAAAAGGGAATCTTGGTACATAGTATTGTAGAGGGGGGGTATAATGCGGCCCCAGAGGTTCGAGGGTAAAAAGCCAGAGAAAAAAAAGAACGAACCAAGCCTGGGGTTCGTGCGGCGTCCTGATACGTAAAACTCCAAGTCTTGTTTTTTCATTCGCCCGACGGTGAAACGGAAGGGGGGAAGGAGCGAGGGAGAGAGGCAGCAACACTCGCTCCAGCCAGGACTGCGGTGGCCTTGTGCGTGTTCGAAGTTAGACGACGCTAACCAAGCACTTAGCTAAAAAGTAGCCAGGCCGGGTATTTCCAGACACCATGTTGCTTGTCTTGTTGAACGGCCGTTGTCGCGAACAAACAATGGGCGAATTCTTCCTCTTAGGCTCGTTTCGCGAGCCGAAATGACCTCGTGTGCTTGCTTGCGCGTCCGGTCTATCCGTGTCTTGTCCAATCCAGTCATGGAAGTGCCGTCGCCATGTCATGCCACGACCGTCCATGTCGGTTGGGATTGATGATACGAGCAGAAACGATGGTCTGTAATGGAATGGAAATGAACAGAGACGGGAACGGGAATTGGGCTGCTGCCCCTCACCCGGCCGCCGAGCCCTACCGGCAGAAGGTCCCCAGCAAGATGCTGCTCACGTCTTTCTGAACCGTTTGTCGCCGCATATCGGTATTACTGGGGCAGAGCTAAAGAGGTGCGGGTCTAGAACCCTAGTGATTGGGTGCTAATAAATATCGGGTGCGCTGGTGCTAACCAGCGCGGCGGGGTTACAGCGGGTTGGAGACAGTGGAGTGGTAGTGACCTAGACCGTTGCTTTCCGATCGGATCTACGACGACTCAGGAGGAGGCTCCATCCAATCCCTTTTCTTGGACCACCTACCGAAGTCAGTCGTTTGCAGAAGCGCACTCACCGGTTCATTTCCGCGATGCTGACTCGCCGCTCCGCAAAGCCCGGCTCTTGGATAGAGCATAACGGCGGCTGCAGCAATTGGCTCTGGCCCCTCATTTATGGCCTGCCAACCACTCGAAATGGGTACTGTACACCCCTCAATCCTTCACCGAGTCCCCCGTCCCATCGGCTGTCTTGCGACCTGTCAACTCTGAGTTCGACCTCAACCCAACCCGGCCGACGTCGATGTTGACAAGGCCAATCAAGGAAACCTGCCAAAATGAGTCCTGTATGCCCACCTACACCCACATGAATCACCCGCCCTTGTTGCCAATGACAAGCTCTCTTTTCCGTTCCGAGCCAAGCGATAATTTTCATCATCATGATGCGAGCTTTTCCTCACAACCTCGATCTTCAGAAACCCTGGAACACGCTCGAACTCCCAAGACCTGCCATGTGCCGGGAAAATTCGAGAATGTAAAGCAAAGCACGGCAGGAAAGAATAATCATCAGACCAGGAGCCGATCGCCCCAGACCAACTCAACTCCAGACGATCAATCGGTCGATCCGGTGCATGAAGATGGGAACCCAGTCCTAAAACCCTCTTCCGTATCCGGAAGCTGATGCCGCTACTACCTCTGGGCTACTACCTAGCGCAACATAGCTGAGCTCAACGCAGACTATCATTTGTATCAGTCCTGGCTACGTAAGCATATTCGTCCCAACCGGCGCGAATCTGAGGTAGCGCATTGTAACTCGGGCCAGCAGCTCAGGTGACACGGGGTAGGTCAGGCGGCCGGCAAGCCTAGCTCAGTTTACGGCTCTTGATGACCAGATGAGCTCAAGAGCCTAGCCTAACGAACAGGGTGGAGTCATGGTCTTCGAACGACAACATAGCGGGTTGTGTAACCACATACCTTCAGGTAGGCGAACCGTTTTCTGGCCGTGAAGGTGAAGCCACGCCAGTGAAAATCAAGTGCAATGGTGGTAAATGCTGCAACTTTTACTCTGCTACCTGCGCTGTAACCTCCGCTCCCTAGACCACCATATGGACCAAGCACGACTTGATCAAATGGAACACACACCAACTCATCCTCGGGTTTGGCGAGCTTCCGAGCCACAGCAACGGCGAGGAGACAAAGGCTAAAGGGTGTGCGGGTACTTGTGACCAGTTGGGCAGCATATTGACACCAAACATAATGCTGTCCAGCATTACAACTTTTACCCTCTTGGAGGAGACTGAACAACTCCAATCAGAGAATCCTCAGATACTATTTGGATTCTAAAGAGACTTCCGGATCGACCATTTCCTGGACCGCCATGGGCCGAGCATATATCATGGAGACCGACTGTCGCTTGGGGAGCACCGCAATTTTCACAATGCTGAACCGGATCGAGTTTCAGCTCCCAGCAAAGTCTTCCTAAACAACCTGGCTCATATAGAGAAGTCTCCACGTCGACTTCAGTCACTTAAGTAAGAATTGAAGCTCCACAATCTTCACTCAACGGCGGTCTCCCTGGCAGCCCAACACGCTAGCAAGTGAGAAAAGGGCCTTGCAGATGCTAAGTTCAGAAAAATGATTGGCTTGTCTATGTATAGAGCTACTGAAGCAGCACTGCACTTCTCACCCTGTCGGAGGCGATCGAGCCGCCTTCAGCCCTACCTACCAAAACCTTCCCTCAACGCCCTGGATCACCTCGGGGGGGTCCAGTTTCCCCTGATGGATTTCTAACGGCAGTAGAGACACCGCAGTTTGGTCACCAGGCCAGACCGACCGCCCAATTGATAGAGAGAGAGCAGTAGCTTAGTGGCCGCGAGGTAGGAATGCGGGCAGTCGATGCAGTTTTTCACCGTGCTAGAGGGCGTCTCCGCACCTCAACTTAGCAGACCAATCGTGAGGATACACGACAGCTTGCTACTCAGGTAAAGCTGACCAACAGATCAAGGAAGAAAGCGGTTGCTGTTAGTTTCCAAACACCCACGAAACGCCCATATCACTGCATTTTTCACCGCTCTCCGTTGTGCACAATAGTCTTCAATGACCTCAGCATTCGCTGATCTTTATGTTGACTGGTTGCCATTCTCGATGCAGACATGTCGAACCTGGCCAGCATGTCCGGCATCTCCCATTGTGTGTCTGTCCTACCACCCTCCTTCTCCATCTCACTCAACAATAAATGATGTTACAGAGCTAAATCCGAGTTAAGCAGAGATAAGGAAGCCAGATCAAGATCGGAAAGTGAGACAAAACCCCATTACAATCCACGATACCAAACTCGCTGGCCATGTTTGAGACAGAAGAGAAACTCCCAAGCTACTACGCAAAGATCCCAACACAGCAAGAGATGAGTTAAGATCCGAAGGCCAATTACACCCTCCATATCTCGCTTCTCTGTTCCCTCCTTTGCCCCCTTCTTCCTCGCCAGTGTGCCCTCTTCTGCTTCTTGTAACGCACCCCCGCAGGCATATCACTTTAAATGCCCATCCTCGACGAACCTTCCCTTCCGCCGCCCCCAATGGGAGGGAGAACCGGAGGCAACGACGGGGACAAGCTCGATGACTGGGGATAAAGCTCTGACTTTCTTTGACTCTTCCAAAAGTCGATAGCTTCAATAACATCCTCGCCACGCTCATCCTCGTATGCGTACAAGATCTGTTTTTTTTTGTCAGTCTACATTCCTGCGCCACGGGAGGTCAGGCGGTCAAACTCACTTCGTGTGTACTCGTATGCAGCATCCTAATATTCCTGTGCGGAACGATATGCACCGACAGGTTATCAATGTTTCTGAGCTCGATGAAGTTCGGCTCAAAGGCAAGAATCCATGGCGGGCTGACGGCGAAGGCCTGCGGCGCGCCCTCCCAGTCGAGGCGCCACTCGGGCTTCGCCCTCCAGCCGTTCCTATTGACGAAGAACGAGAACTCCGAATAGTTGAGCAAGAACTCTCCAGCGAGTCGCTCAATATGGATGGGTTTGACGTTCTCCTTCCTCGCAACAAAGTCAAGCGATGTGTCGGCCTGGTCTAGGAGGGACTGTGTCTCGAGAGTTTCGAGGCTGACCACCTCGAAACCCCTTGCGCAGGCCACGCACAGCTTCGACTTTAAGAAGTGTACCGAAGTGGACTCGATTGGGATGTAGAACTCCTTGTACGGGCGCAGCTCGTCGCCGCCCGCGTTGAACATTTTGCTGAGGCCTCTCTGCCTTCCTGCCCGGGACATGGCATCGTTGGGCTCGAATACCTTGATCGTCGTCGACAGCGCTGAGCTCTTGACGCAGCAGACAAGGTGCCGGCCCAGGCAGATGCCCGTCTTGAAGAAATTGCAGTGACTCTGGATCTTCTTGCCCTTTTTGGTGGAGATGGGCTGTTCAGGATCGAGAGCGCTCAGATGGAAAGAGTAAAGCGAGCGGTTGCAAAGCACCAACAGAAGCGAATACTCATCGAGAACGTCGACTTGGGTAACGTTTTGCACGTCAATAACGCGCCTAGGAGTCGGGTCCTTGTCCTTCGACTTGCGCTCTGACACGAAAATACCCGTGTCGGTTCCGATGGCGAGTTTCCGGCCGCCGTCAAATGGAGCAACGCAGTTGACCTTGTTCTGACCAGAAAAGAATCCGGACGAGAGAACAGTAGTGTTGATGAAGTCTGCCCGGGCCCTGAGACGCTGTTGTGCAGCATCAATGATCTCAAGCCATTTTTGTCTCGCGGACTGGTTAGAAGCGTAGAGCGTCAGCTCATACCCGTTCTTTCCGAGGTGGCGGAATGTGATAGGCCAGCCTTCTCCCTTTTTTCCATCATTGGTGGTGCGGAGAGCAGGAAGCAAGCTCGACGACGACCGCTTGACAGCGCCGGACTGCGGAATAACTTCCTCCATTTCCTTGATAGACAACAGCTCGAGCGGGATTGGTCTTCGGTATGCCTTCAACTCTTCCGCTTTGCCGACCTGTTTTACCCGGACGAGGAGGACTGCATGGTCGAATAAGAAGGCGGTAATATCGGCCTGCTCGGTCGGGGACTTCTTCAATTGACTCTTGAAGACAAGCTCGCGGCCCTCCTCGGTGAGCTTCAAGTCCACCTTCTCACCGGGTCGGAACTTGAGTTGCTCATGCAGGCGCCGCAGATTGAAGCGGTTTTCTGCTTTGCCTGACTCGGCATTAACCCTGCTCAGCAGGTCCCTAATCATGGCGAGTGCCTTTGGAATATCTGTCTTGTCCGGGTTGTCCTCCTCAGTATATTTCAGTACATTCTCAAGCAACAAGGGATACCGGGCTAGTCGTGTTGTAGGTTTGGTCAGATAGCCGTTCAGTTCCAGCTTCCTCGACTCTCTCCGCCTCTCAACGTCGTCAACAAACTTGGAAAAGTCTTTGTTGATCGACTTTTCGTTTTCAAACTCGAACTTTGCTTCTAGTTGCTTCGCTCCATAGTGGATAAAAGGCTCGAACTGGGGGACAAACTCGAGGAATATGTCGCCGATGTGTTGGACAACAGGGCTCTTTTGTTGCCTCTCCGTCAGGGACTTGGCAAACCGAGAGCTGACGGCGTGGATGCTCGGGTGATCGGTAATATTGCTGAAGATGTTGCGGACCACACGCTCTCGACGTTGTACTGGGATGGACGACATGCCGTTGATCTTGCCCCTGAGAGGCAGAATCCAGAAATCACGAAGATACTCCAGATCCTTGACAAAATCTCGTTCCGTGTAGCAAATTTCTGAGATGACTTCCTGCCTCTTCTTTTCCTTATCGCCGGTGTTGTCGGCAATCTCCTTGGGAACAGTATTGATCCACAGCTTCTGCTCGTCGGTCTGGTCGACATCGTCGTCGTTCACATTCGCAGCTCCCTCTTTCCTGAGCCCGGCGCCAATCTTCAAATTCAGTCTCGAGACCTGTTCTAATCTCCGCGGGCAAGCAATCGAGTAGCAAAGTTGATCTCTCGTGCACGTTGGCGAATAGCACTCAGAGAGTAGGACAAATACACCGTTGACGGCGGGCTTCTCAGCTACTTCTTCTGTCAGCGTTTCACGGAATTGGTACATCTCATATGTCGAATCGCGAAGACGGTGTTCGTATGTGACATCGTGGAAGAACTTTTGCGCGTCCAGGGCTCGACCTAGGAGTAATGCCAGATTCCTATCCGTTGTCCTAATAATATAGGAAAGTACATCGACAGCTTCGGCTCCGCTAAAGGCGTTCTTGTAGGTGAGCTCGTTCTTTGTTCGGTCGCCAACAACAATCTTTCGCTGGAAGCACTCGGCCACTCGGGACAGAAGTGCGGGATACACAATCGGTGGTCTTATCTTCGCAGTCGGAGGGCGTTCGCTGCCGACAGAACCCGATGATCGGTGCACCATGGTCTGTTCTGTTCTCTCTGTTGGCGCTATTGAGGGGGCAATCGTTGATGCCATGGACATGGTCCTGTTGCTGTCATTGCCGATGGATGACGCCATGCTTGTGGTTCTTGTCTGTGTGCCGGGAGGATATACGTTTGGATAACCGTTGGCTTGGTTGTTGGAACCGTACTCTGGGGAATTGGGACCGGTACCAACAGGTCGACGATTAGGAATGATGCGCCCGCTCATCATCTGGTGAGGATCCCGATCGTGTGAGCTGTAACCAGTCATGGACATGGAGCGGTCTTCCAGGTGGCGTTCCGGAACAATGCGTCCTTGGGCGGTCGTCCGTGCCGAGTGCGGGTTGGGCTGGGATTGCCAGGAGGCATTGGCGGAGGCCTGTTGCTGGTAGGACTGAGGTGGAGGGTGATACGTCTGTTGTCTTGGTGCACTGACCAAGGACTGTGATCGATAAGGGTCAGAGTTCATGGCAGGGGGCGGCCTCTCGCCTTGGTGATACCGCTGGACTGGATTCCGCGATCCATTATTGTAGTAGTCCTGGGTTGGAGGACTTCGCATCGAGTCGAACCGGGGCGGTGGTCGCTGCTGTGGGGGCATCATAGGCGGCGGGCCCTGTCCTTGGTAGGGGCGTCTCTGCTGCTGAAGATACTGGGGAGACGGTACCTGCTGACCGCCCGATACCGAT
>Ga0247760_1001258_pt1 | contig 24208 bp, 28 predicted proteins | sample UWRJL171409R4_FD_179936 | JGI IMG/M metagenome (GOLD analysis project Ga0247760, IMG submission 179936) | Plant litter microbial communities from Arlington Agricultural Research Station in Wisconsin, United States - UWRJ-L171-409R-4 | ecosystem: Environmental > Terrestrial > Plant litter >... | reverse complement strand
CCCAGCAACCGACGAAGGCGCCTTCCTAGCCTATCACGCCCGCCTCATCCAAACCATCCAGTCCGCATACACCAACCCCCTCGTCGAAGATTCCGCCGGCCGTAACGGCCTGCACTGCCTCACCGAAGCCATTCTCCACCAAAGCGCCATGGACGAGCACCGCTCCGCCCTAGGGATAACCACAACTCGCGCCCCAAGCGCAAGCTAGATCTTCTACTGCCTTCATCCACAACAACACCCAGCCCTTCCTACTCTGCACCCATACCCTCTCCTTCCTCCTCCACACCCACGCCTTCATCATCAACCCCAGTACCCGGCCCCTCAACAACAACCCCCAAATCCCCCTTCTCCTCCCGCCTCCGCCACCTAACCACCCTCCTTTCCCCCCTCCCCCCCACCACAACCCACACCCTAACCAACACCTACAACCACCTCGGTTCTCCCCCCCTCCACACATTCATCTCGTACCTCCCCGATTCGACTTCAGACAAGTCCAAAACCCTCCACACCATCCTCGCCACCCTCCTCCGCCACGGCGCCCGCATCGAAGATCGGAATCGGGACGGAGAAACACCACTCCTGCTCGCTGCGCGTTTGGGGCGAAAGGTTGCGCTGGGGATGCTGCTGGAGCAAGGGGCGAATGTATACGCTAGGGATGTACATGGACGGGGTGTGCTGGAGATGATTGACGGGACTGTACGAGGGAAAGAGGCGAGGGGGGATGTAGCGCTGTACGCGAGACTGGAAGCGTGTAGGGGACTGCTTACGGGTACGGGTGCTGGGAGGAGGGATTGGGGGATTGTGAGGGAGCCGGGGGTGGTTAGGGAGTGGATGCGGAGGGAGGCGGAGGATAATGACTAAAATGGAAAGGTGTTTATTATTTTGTTTTGTTTGGTGATTATTGGTGTTTGGCTGGAAATATATACAAGATGGGGAGTCGGTAATGAAGATAAACTAGATAGAGTCAATGAAATTTGAGTTGGTGTGTGTTTGGGAATACAACAATAAACGACCCAAAAAAATATACCCCAGAAATCTATGTCTATCATTCCTTCGTCCATCGTGATCCCATTAACGTCATTTTTTTCCAGCCACCCAAGTATCTATAACATAACCAAAGACCCAAGACACACATAGAGATACAAAGGAAACTCGAAATGCAAGTAAGCGATTGCTTCCAGACACATTACATCGTGCCGCCAATGACATTGCTGGCGCGATTTGCCATTTGCAGAGCTGCAGTTGAAACATGAGGAACAGGGAAACGGAAAACAGAGGTCGATAGCTGGCCGGCAGATAAAGATCCCCAGGACGTAGGCGGTGTTGTCTAAAAGCGGGAACGATCGAATAAGGTGCGAAAAATTAGACGAGGAGATGGCTGAGGGAACCCCGCAGAAAATTCGGGCTGAGAAATTTACCTCCGTCCACGGAAACGGTGAAGGCGCTTGGAAAATACGGTTGGGGACTGTTGGGCTCCACAATGCCTATCGTCATGGTGGGGATGCGCATCGGCCCGCGCTGTCATAGTGGAAGATCCGTGCCGGTCTCCACTGGCTGTGATATTGACCCCGGGACACCGGGTTCCACTCAGAATGTCAAGGGTTGCGAACAGAGCGAAGCTCGGAAGAATAGGCGAAACGCTGCTTCTATGAACTCTCACAAAAATGGTCCATGCGATGAGACAGACTTGGAGCCCATTCTCAAAGTATCCGGAATGTCGAGAAAGGGCAGCTGTCGCACTGTCCAGCGAGCGGAAGGGGCACGGTGTGGTGTGGCACCGTCCAATCGGTCTGACACGGGTGATGGCGTGCCGGGGCAACCTGATTTGCAGATTGATCGATCGCCTTCCCTGTCACAGTTGGAGATCTTTGGGGCAGCAAGGCGGAATTGGTGGGGGTACCACAGTGTGCACCTCACCCCCACCCATGCAGATGATTGGGTGGGGATCGAGCGTTCTTTCCAGAAGCGCGCCTGACAGGTGGGCAGGTGGGAATCGATCCAAGTAGAAATGCGAATGCGATCTTTTGCCGTAGAGTTTGATGGGAAAGAAACTGCTCAATGCAGTCAGGCCTGTGGATTGAAGTTGTTGTCAAATTGCTGGATTGCCGTGGCTGCTCTGTCGCGGCCGAGCTGCATGGACTTCTCCTTGTTGGCATGCCCCGCACCAGCAGCGCCGGAGGTGAAGCATCGCGCGTGCGGTGTCCCGTCGTCGGAGGCGCTTTGACGGAGGTACGCCGTCATGCTGTATGTGTTTGGACGTTCGGTGCCAGGCTCGTTGGTGCCAGTGCCTTGAGACATGTCGGAGCGGCCAAGGGTACGGGTCGATGCGGAGGACGGGGGCGGGCCGACGGCAGGTGAAGACCTGGAGCTGCTTGTATTAGCATCCGCGGATGAAAGAACGGGGGTTTGAGTAGACGTGGATACGTACAAGACGGATGTGCTACCAGCGATGGCTACTCGCGACGAAGTAGGACGAGACGACATGTTCGCAAAGAAAGTGTGGCTGTCTGGTGCCAGAGAGGTTGCGGGAGTGGCTGGCAGGTAAGGGAATCGTCCAGCGAATGTCTGAAGGATAGCAGTATGCTTGACCGGTAATGATTAAGACGGAAGTCATGCTGGTGGAAATGGGGAGGGGACCAAGAGACTATTTATCGAACAAGATTTTGCAAAGCAAGTGAGATGGAGAGATTGTAGTAAAGCCGTCGCACTCTGATATCTTTAACTCGGAGTACTCCAGGGCAGGATGCCAAGGGGGGAGGGCTTGCAAATGCAGATGGAGGGGGGGTGCAAGAAAATGGATTAATCCCTGCAAAGCGGCGTTAGTCGCTCTCGTGTGCTATTGACACCCCCTATTGGACCTCGCACAGTCGAACGACTATGTCGACACTGTGTGTCCGCGCTGGGCACCCCAATCATGGGGATTCCAGGTTGCAAAAGCAGGTTGACAGGGAGGATACAGTCACCCCCCAACGGCCCTTGAACAGTGTCAAGTAGCTTTCGTTGACACTGTGACGCTCCCGGTGACGAATGAGAGAGCCGCTCCCTTGGCTCGGGAAGCCTAAAGAGGATACTAGACACTACGCTGAGCTTAAATTGACAGGGGATGACAAGTCAACTGGATCTTTTGGAAGCAATCACCCTTGCGGATGCTTTGCTAGCTGAGGAGACCGAAATCTGTGCCTGGTGTTGGTACGCACCTCTTTTCGCGAAACGATGTACATAGTATACCGCGTAGTATCATCAGTGTGCGTCTTGCGAGAGACAGTGCTAGAACACACCTGCATGAGACGGTACGTGACGGAGCGTGGAGCCAGGGCAGTAGCGACAGGTACCCGGCAGGCGAGAAATCCGCGACTTCGTCGTGATGTGTCACCATTGTTGGGGGACGCTGCCTCGTTGCCCGAGTCAAACAAGCTAGTTTGAACAAATTCGTACGTTGGGGTGTGCGCGCCAGCAGATTTGAGTGCCTGCCTCCGAGAGAGTGTGCAGCGGCTTCCTTACGATCAGCGGGATTAGGCCGGCTTCCCGACCTGGATTGGCCCCCCCCACCATGGCCGCTGAGGTTCGTGAGGCCATCTCGTTACCGCAAGATGAAATGGGGTTGTGTTGGGCGTCATGGGCTCTCAAAAGTCATCAGACGGATGGAAAGCCAACCCTCTTCCCTTCTTTCGCGGCGCAAGCCCATCTCAATTCCTTCCGAGGGAATTGGCTTGGCCCGCCCAACTCGCGGCGCGGTGCAACTTGCTTGTTCAAATCGCAAGTCGAGCTGCGTGCAGGATTGCGAGACCAGTCTATGTCTCACTAGAGCCCTCATACCGCCATCCAACGCCGTTGAGGCCCTCGTGCCTCATCGGCACCCTGTTCGAGAGTGCCGTTTGCGGGGCGGGTGGAGGCAGAACAATCGGATCTGCCAGTGGAGCGGGGACAGGGGCCATTGGCTGGGTGACAACCTCCGTCCGGGTGCGAACCACCCGGAACTTGCGACCAAAGGCGCGCACAAGGCGACTGGGGTGGCACCCACCCACCTTGAAATCCGATCATCCAGTTCCGGGCGGCTCTTTGCTTTGGGCTTCCTTTCATTTGAGGGACGGGGGGTGGATTTTTCGAAGCAAAAAAAGTCTTTGGGGGAGGGGGGTGGATTTCTGGAAGGAGAAAGCAGCTGTTGGCCGGGCTTGGGCGGGTAAGCCCCGGCAAAGCGCCCGTCATTTCGCGTCTGCGCGTCAAACAAAAACGCGTCTCTTTTAACGAGGCAATTTTTCTCATTTTTTTCTGCCCACCCGAGAAGCCGACGTGCGCCTGGGAAAATTTTCCGGCCTGTCATCAGTTGCTGAAGCATGTAGTGGTACGCACTGGGCCTCAGCAAAGGAAAGCAGGGCCTTACTTAGTAATTAGGGTAAGGGATTGGTTTGTAAAACAAATTTCACCAGTAGAAATTTTGGCTAGCCGTCGAATATTCCCACATCCTCGGGAGCAACCACTGTGTTTGTGTTGGGGTGGTTGGAAAGTCGGATCCTGCACATATCCATGCCAAGTGCTTCAGGTGGACGAGAAAACCTAGAAACAAAACTCAAGGCGACCAGAGTCCCTTTCCATCTACCGTGGCTTTGCGAATCACAGATTAGAAGGTGTATACGGCGACGACACTGACCGGCCTGCTCAGCTGGCAGCTCTGCGGCCCCAGCCCGACGGCCAAAAGCCGACCGATCGGGCCAAACTCCGCAAGCCGCGACAGCCTGACGAGACCGTCACCCGGTTTCGCCGGCTGCATCCCTTTTCGGCTTTTGGAGCGGCGCCTGAGCTAACGAACAACAACACGCGTCTCCCCCTTCGGTAGAACTTTTGCTGTACCGTACTCGCACGCAGATACGAGTGTGCACTCGGTCCTAAAAATGGAACTGGCTACCAACTTCGCACCCAGGGCGAAACGCAGCGGCCGTTGCGGGACAACAATTGAAGTTGCCCGATACGTGCTCGCTACAGTGCGGATCGGAAAGCAAATAGCGACACAACCGAATATTACGTCGCTGCGACGTTCTTGACGGCAACTGCCTTGTAACTATCAGGTACCTCGAAGTTTGACACATCTCGGAAATGAACACCGGCTCCCACTGGGACTCAATGATCAGAATTGACCGTTTGACCGCCAGGACGGCCTTCCCGAAAATTGGCCTGGGACCGCCGAGCGACGCCTTCACTGCCAAACCCCCCCCTAAGATGCCGCCACACCAAATGGATTATGGCAGAACGACACTCGGGCCGCCGTGACAGGCCCTGCTGCGAAGCACAGCTCAGCCCGACAGGTCTCAAACACGCACCACTGCTCCCGCCAAATCCTGCTCTCATTGGCCAAGCCGTTGCAGCGCGCCCCGCCAAGCCCTCTCCTCTACCCCTGCCATCAGTTCACCCTGCCCGCCGTCATTGTTTGTCTTTTTGAGATTGACGTCGCCACCTCCATCTCAGATGATATCCGTCGGCGTTCTGGAAGAACTGGGCGCGGGTCGATTCAGGTTGGGCCAGGCCGGGCCTGTTGGACGGCGCCCTGCAGGGACGGAAACGTCAAATTTGACTCGATGAGGAAATCCCGAAACACGTCGCACCAGACCGCCTCTTGGGTCGGCATCTGAGAACAGATCAGATCTCGCGCGTGCCACAAGGCAGACCGCGCAATCTCGCAATACGTTTCACGCAAACGTGCGGGCGGATTTCTCTGGGGAGGGTGATGAAGGGTGTGACCGCCCAGCACCCGACGCATTGTGAAGCCAACAGACCACGGCGTCGAAAGGCGGTCACGGTTGTGCCGAGGCAGGAACCGCGGCAGCAAAAAACCGGTCAGGGCAACTGATCATTCCACATTGGATGTCGGGCGGCGCCAAGGAGACAAATGCGCAGCGCAACCGTTCCGTGGCCGTCCGTCAGCGCGCGGGAGAGATGAGGTGTGTTTCTCAAACAATTGGATTGTTCAGCATCGGAGTCGCTGGGTCATCGCACGCCGGGAATTTTCTTGTTTGGCAAGGTGCGTGGCACTGTGCGGAAAGAGGCCTCTCAGCCAACACCCTCCTGGCGGCTTGGCATTGATTGGATGATCGGCCTGGGCCCTGAGCACTTTCTTTCGGCGCCATGATCTCCTCACTCACACTCCCGACATCTGTTCCTAATCGAGTACGTCGGGTGCTGTCACCAACACTTCGAGGTTCAAAGTGACACGGCCGCAAACGACCAGGGCAAATGCCAAAGGGACCCACCCAGAGCCGCACGAGACACGATGTCTTTCGGGGACCTTCGGACCCCGAAGCGGGGTCTGGTCCGCTCAACCACGCGGTCCACGCCAGTCATCCATACACCTTGCGTTGCGTGAGCTCTCGCTCTCACACAACCCACCCCGCAGTCGCACTCTTGCCATCGCATCCCGACGCCCACCAACTTTGTCGCCTGAAGCCTGAAGGACGTTGAAGGATCTGGCTACAGTAAGTACGGAGTACTTGTTCGCAGCGATCCGGAATGTCGGGTCTCTTTTGCGCATTTCGTTCTCCACACTCGGCGCACAATGATCTGCATTCCGGTTGTTGACCAGCAAGACAGCCAATCAATTCCCAGGAATCTCGAACCTCGCCGCTGAAACACGTGTGCGCTGGTGAGACCTCACCGCTCGCCCTCACCCTGGTCGCCGCCTTCGCGAATATCAACTTCGCCAACCGGTCGGCCACTGCCAGCCTCCCAATCAGAACCATTTAGCAGACGTTCCAGAAGGAGTCCTCTGCATCCCGCACCTGAATCGGCGAGCAAACACTCGGTAATTTGCACACCGACCGCATGCCAAGGCAACAGAGCAAAGCAACCCAAGACGATGGAAACCGGTTCAGACCAATGCGATGTCGGGCGTTGCGTATAAGCCCCGGTCGGGCCACACGAGAATTCCTAGCGAGCGTATGCAACGGGTCATACTGGTAGCGAATCTCGTCCAGTCACTCAGGCACCACCATGAGGTCGACAACGACGCCCTTCCTATACCGAGCACCCATCGTATTGGTGATCATCATCAATCGGTCCGCGAGATGTCTCGGAACGGCTGCCCGAACAGTCAGCACTTTCAAATCACCGTTGCCCAGAGCCGCACCAGCTCGCAAAGCCACAGACTAGCATACGACTGGTCAGTCATGGTCTCCGGACCCGCTGGAGGAGCGGTGAGGTAGATTATGAAGGAGCCGCACGACGAGTCTCCAATTCCATTCCACTCGGCCGTGCCCCGATTTCGACTTCAGCTTGGTCCGCTCTCCTGGCATCCCACCACCTCCCGCTTCCTTTGACACCATGGTCTTTGTCACATTGTGTCACACGCCATTCTCTCTCAACAGCCTCGACAGAGCCTCGGTCAAAATTCGTTTTCGTGGCCTGTATACAGAACCGATCTAGAATTCAACAAGACATTACCAGCGTTCCAAATGCTCCGAAACCACACCGCAAGGCCTACCCCTGCTGCCACAGCATAGTCTTACCACCCTCAATGCTCACCCTATCAATCTCGATCACATCCTCGTTGCTCAACCGCCAGCCCAACGCATCAACTGCATCCTGGGTCTGCTGCGGATTTAATATCCCCACAAGCGGCAACGCCCCCTTCGAAATGTTATAATTCAGCGCGACGCTCGCGACGCTCTTCCCCCTCCGCTCTACCACCCGGCGCAAAACCTCCACCATGGAACCCACCACATCCATACCGTAGCTACTGAACCGGTAGCTCTGCGGGTGGATGGGCCCACGGACGAGGTAGATGTCGACGTAGTCGAGGTGCAGACGCTCGAGGGATTTCTAGAGGGAGTTTATAGGGGCGTCGATGGGGTGTAGGTAGTTGGCTGCCTTCATGGGGGTGCTGAGCCATTTGGTTTGGATGACGTAGCTGTCGCGGGGGAAGTCTTTGATCAGGGAGGCGATGATTTCCTCGGAGCCGCCTAAGGCGTAGACCTCGGCGGTGTCGATGAAGTTGATGCCGGACTTATAGAAGAGGTCCAGGCGGCTTTGATGGCGGGGAGCTCGGACGTATCGTAATGCCAGGTGGCCTTATCGCCCCAGGGCCACTGCAGGGTGGTTAGTATGGGTGGAGATGCCCAGAATGATGGAGGCGTGGGAACTTACGGCGCCGATGCAGATGTTGGAAGCCTTGACGGGAGGTCCAGACTTTGTGGGGAATTCGACGCGGGACTTGGCGTCGGGACAGAAGCTCTCGGGCATGAGGTTGGCGCCGGCCAGCGAGTGGTCCACCCACTTGGGCTTGTCCGAGTGGATGCCAGACACGGCAGACATGCCCGAGGAGAGGCCAGCTTGGAGAGCGGGCTCGGAATTCTGGTTGGTACATAATATCCCAACTCGGAATTAGGGATGGTACATGATATACTAGCACCGATAGGATGTCTCACAGCATACCAGTACATAATGGGATGTCTCAAGATATATCAGTACATGCCCTAGAATAATACATCAGGAGCTTAACCGTGGCTACTTTTTCCTTCAATGTTACCTTCATTAAGCTGCACCTTCCTCAAACTGCATATTTTAGGACCTATGTGACAAAGGGCAACCACAGAGACCTGTGGGTACGGCCGGCTTAGAGCAGAAGGTGGCCCTGTGGGCGCTGAACAAATCTATTCTTAACATAATAATTGACTGTGGCCTTGAAGGTCCTTGCCCTTCGAGATGCAGTCTAGCTCTGATAGCTATCTAAATATAGAGGTCCTCCTGGACTAAAGTTCTGTCATTCTGTAACTTCTGAATAATGACCCGTAGGCCCTTACTAGCGCAACCTTCTTGTCAGATTATTTACGCTGAGGCGTACCCCTGACTGTAGCGCGCCTCCACGCTAGGGGATGCGTGTGGCTCAGGACTAGGTATTTCCAGAATGATCTAGAGAGCCGGAGACTAGCAACACACATATGAATAACTACAGTTGAAACAATCTAACCATGCAGATGACATAATCCATTAACATTAGGGACGTGATGCAAGTGTCTGTAAAAGTGGTAGCACGTATAAATATAAGTATTCTTAGGGGGAAGGCTGGACGAATTGTCTATGAAATTCTGGGTGGTGGTTATTACGGGTGTGAATGTCCCAATTCTGGTCCCTTTGCTTGCATGGGACCATTTTTTGGTCCTTCGGCTAAAACTGCACTTTCTCGGAAGGCTGTACTGTTTAATGGGCAGATATTAGTCGAAGCTGAGTGAGCCGGGGCTGATCTGGACTGATGAAAGGTGACTAAGAATCACGTGGCTATGAGCATGGGTGGTCGTCGATTTTAGGGTAGTATAACAAGCTATGTAAGTCTCTTGATTAATCCGGTTATTATATTATGGCGCCCTTGTCCCTCTCGGCGTTACCACCCCGACCATGCTAACGTGCCGTCTAAAGGATTAAAGCCTAAGTGGTTGCTTGACTATTTGGTATGCATCCTCTTTAGTTAGCTAGGGAATTGGAGTGATTAAATCGCTGCATAATGAGCTCCAGGAATGATTACGTATTTATATAATTAATGTTAAAGGGTAGCCTACATTTTAGAAAGCAGGTAAATTAAGGCTCGAATTTAGGACCTCGGTTAGAAACCCTAACAGGCGAGAGTGCCCTAATGGCCTGAATCCTGGGCCACGGTCCGATTTTGGGCCCAGAATATACCATTCCATGCCCTGGGATGGTATAAAATTCCCAGCTTGGAATTTGGGTTGGTATATGGTATCCTAACTTGCAGTTGGGGATGGTATATGATATACCAGCACCGATAGAATGTCTCACTAGTTACAGTATACCAGTATATGATGGGATGTCTTAGAATATGCCAGTACATGCCCTGCGATAGTATATTAGAGAGGTTTATAAGCAGTAAATACGAGTATAACGGCCGCTGCTTTCTCCTTTAATGTTGCCGTCCTTAAGCTACACGTTCCTTTAATTACATTTTCAAAGATATAGGTTTGAGGGCCCGCTATCGTTGATGCCTCCTTGACCGAGCTAATGTGGCTTCGTCACCACTCCTTTTATGTGCTTGGTAGGTGAAAAGTCTGTTTGAAGCTCCAGATCGACCGAGTCTATGGAGACTGTAGATAAAGGTGAGGTAGCCAGCAGGCTTTTACTGACCTATTTCCCCAGAAATGAGCCTTGGGTTGATATCTGAGATATAGCTGCTATAAAATTTTACTGCGTATCTGGTACCTGTTTTTTACTAGATCTTCCAGGTCCATTCGCTTTTGAAAGATGGGGACTAATTTGGCCATTTTTATGTTGGGACTAATTCTGGGCTCGCTTGGCCGGAATTGAAGTAATTTTGCACGCTGCGGCGCAGCCTTCCGGAAATGGTTCTGGGACTGAGTAAGCCTGAGTAAAGCCTGAGCCGGGCCTGAGCCAGGTTGATCGTTGCCATGTGAATAAGGTACGAAAAGAGAAACTTGGTGTGCCCAGATTTGTCGCATAAAATAGTGTAAACTACAGTACAGGCAACTTATAGCCTAAATTTGGGACTGTAGTTGGAAACTGCTAAGAGGCGCGCAGTGCTTTAATAGCCTAATCCTGGACCACGGTCCTAAATCTGGCCTAGGATGTACTAGTACATTCCCTGGGATAGTACATAATACCCCAGCTTGAAATTTGGGATGGTATATGACATACCAGCACTGATGGGATACCCCATAGTATACCAGTACATTATAGAGCTTGATTAAATACTGCAGCCCTAGGTCTCGGGACTTTAGCCAGGCTATTGAAAAGCTTATGTAAAATAGTGCCAGTAGTAACTTGCTAGGAAATTTGGCGTTCTTGCTTGTAAAGTAGCTGATAAGCTCCTCCCTGATAACCTTGGTAGCCTTTATCGGTGCTGCTTAGGCCGTATCCTAAATGACTGCCGGCAGTCTCTTAATAAGGGAGGTAGCTGATATAGCCTGGAGGGTATAAAAGACAGGTGTTAATGTGGACTAAAGCTGGTGAGTAAGGGTGCGGTAGGGGTTTGCGTGGGAATCTAGAGCCGACCATGACCTGCAGACAGACTTGAACTAATGCTTAATGAGAAAGGATGGGATATTAACTACCGGCTGTAAGATAGAGATGTTAGGCACACCTTAAATGTTAGTTTCGGCGCCAGGGCTTGCGTCTCGCTTAGTGATGTGTATTAGAGTGCCTCTGTTATTGAGGCTGCTGTCCGACTGGGAACTGGGTGACGGCAGTGATAAGGATGACGACTGCCCGATCTTCGGGATGACCTTAGAGATGACCTTGGAGGCGGCAGTGACCAGCTGTTTGAAGTTTTTAGGGCCGCTTGCCGCGGTGTTTGATCCCCTCTTGTGCTTGGTCGACTACTGTAAGCGCTGCTGGTACCCGGGACATTCCAGGTTTTCTGCATGCAGTTCTAACAGCTTGGTTTCGTCTTATTACATCGGAGCTGTCAGAATATAGATGTTAGTTATTCGTAGCGTCTCGCGAAGGGGCTGGGCTGCGTACTCGTCGCTGCTTGCATCTTTAACATCCACTCCTGGACTTCTGCTTGTTCTTCATATTCGCTTGCGCGTTGGTATCACCATTCCGTTAATTAAGAGCCTTTATCGCAAGTTTAATGGGTTCTGATTGCAGGGTATTGTAGGCTGCTATCGGCATCTAACTGCGTTGGCGGATTATTAGTCGCCGTTCCAGAGCCATGCGCGGTTGGTAGTGGTTTCCGTGCCAATGTAGTCTTGCTGTCATTAAAAGATCAGTAATTTATTAAAAGTCAAATTACCCCAGAGTGTGGTCACTTACCAATGGTAGTAGGCATGTATCGTCGGATCCCTCATCGCCTGCCAGGTCTTCGCGAAAAATACGCAGAGCCCCACATCACTCTATAAAAACATACGGGTTTAAGTTACGAATCGAGTTTTGCTTACTTTCCCCTTTTATGGATGTACAATGGGAGCCAAAAAGTGTCGGACCCCCTTGCGCCCTAATTATTCCATTTTTGGACACCCCGCTAACCCAACACCCCTCTTCCATTTTTTAATTTCCAGACCGCTTTTTTATCCTTTCAACAACTTTTTTTTACTCATTGCTTCTATGATCAGTTATGGCTCGAAAGGAGCTTTCTGATGTTCAGAGGGCCTTTATCTACGTCCTATATATTACAGGTCTTTTAAAGAAGTCAATTTCAGCGCAGACTGGAACCCCACCTACAACCGTAACACGAACTATCCAACTAATCGAGCGGAACATCCGTAATGGAGCTGAAAACCCATACAAATCTACACCACAGGCAAGGCGACCATATAAGCTTGACGACAGAGCCAAATGATAACTTGTTTGTAAAGTAACAGCCAAGAGAAAAGCTACGCTTACAGAGCTTACAACACCTTTAAAATCCAGCAAGTCCCTAAATCGCAAAACAGTACAAGCCATCCTGAAAACAGCTAACAAAGCCCGTCACCACACCTGTAAGAAGCCGTGGATCTTAGATATTAATAAGAGAAAACGTCTAATCTTCCAGCAAAGGAATAAATACACACCCTAGGTCTTAGTTTACTAATCTAACAAGGCTTACTTTAAAGTAGGTAAGGATAGCCGTTCCGTTTACGTAACGTGTTCCCCTGGGGAAGAATTCCTTCTAGAGTGTTTATAACTAACATTTAAAAGTAGAAGAACTAAAGTTAGTGTTTAGGGTTATTTCTGTAGGCTATATTATAGGCTTATAATTATATTACTATAAGGAACACGACTTAATAGGTAAGAATACACAGATCAGATCTTTCTTCCTCATTTTCTGCCTTTCTATAATAAGATAAGGGTTATATATAGTTATAACGTAATGTTTTAAGAGGATAGGGCATCTTATTATTATAGTGGTTTTATTAGGTTAGTTAAAAAGGTAGTAGAGATCAGGGTATTAGAATAGCCACTATAATCTCCAGATCTAAGCCTAATTAAGAATATCTAGCACTATATAAAGGTTCGGATCGGTGCTAAAAGGCACAGGATTAAAAACGTTTAACAAATGGCAGAAGCAATAAGGGAGGCCTAGGAACAAATCCCAGTCGAGGTGTTCGTAAAACTGGCTAACTCTATACCTAAACGGATAGACCTACTCAGGCAGTCGAAAGGTAGCCCTATCAAATATTGATAGATCTATATATGTTTTTAATTTGAAGTTGTTTGGTTGTGTTTTCGTGGAGTTACGCGTTTTCAAAGTTGGTGGGGTGGTGCTAGCGGGGGGTCCGAGACTTTTTGGCCCCCATTGTACCTGTGCTGCGGCCACTCTAGCCTGCTTAGCGCGTGTGCTTGCGTGTGCTGCTGGGGGCCTTGTTTTTGGACCATCCGGCTAGAGTTGCCAATCCACCAAATTAGCGCGCTATAAACCCCAAAGAAACTGCCAGAATATAATAGAATTGCAAAGTTTCTGCTTGTTTCTCCCCTGAACAATCACACGAGACAAGGAGCTGATCCATTTTTTTTATTAAAATATAGGGCCCTGGACGCCACGCAGCCAGCCCTGCAAGGTACAGGGCCGAACCTCTAGCCCAACTACTATCTAGTAATGTAGGCGGGGTCACTACAGTGATTACTTCAGGTCAAAGCTGGCGAGCTACAGGCACCGCGTCGGCGGATCGGGGACCGGATCCGGCTTCGGTGGGAGGTGTGGGTCTGTTGTTGATGCGGGTCCCGCCCTCTTGGTGTGGGTTGTTGCCTGGGTGGCCGCATACTTGCTGTTTATTCACTCCTGAACTGGTTGAAAATCGCCATCTCCCGCTCACGCTTTTGCGGGTGGGGGCACAATCATGGCCCAGTTCTTGTCACTTTGGCCAGCCAATTTTTGGTCCACCGCTGCCGGCCCCACAGGTAACACTGCGCAAGCCTGTCTTAGCCATCTCCTTCTTGGTCCCCGGAGGCAACAGGATGATGGGGGATCTCGAGATGCCTTTGGTCCGCCTGGTGGAGGCTTCTGGTCTGCTCATAGAAGTATACCGATTACTAAGGCCGAGATCTCGTCGCGACCAGATCACGGCAGAATTGCCAAAGACGGTGTGAACTTTTTGTGGGTCACCGCCGGATCCCACCCCGTCCTCTCGCCGCGCGCCGTTTGAAATTCATCTGCGGCCGCAATGACGGATCGTACCTCGGCTACTACACATTCATTGAGGACGACAGCAACGTCTGTTCAAGTTTGACCGCGAAAATACGGCCGCCGCCTTCGTGATTCTGCCATGACAAGAGACCAGGCAGGCGGGCCCGCGCTCCCGTGATTATGTCAGACACAGGTTGCCAACGAAATCGCGGCGCCGCAAACCGGCAAGCTAAAAAACACAACAATCCATAGACTTCCCTCCCGCGTCGAGAAGCCGTTCCTCAGGGTGCTCCTTGATGTTAGCAAATCCAGCTCCCTTTATCCACTTAAACAGTTTCTGATCCCTGGCCAGGCCAAAGGGCTAGCCCATCTTCTCGTCCGCTTCGCGGAAGAGAGGACCCCCTGCGGCTATGTTACTATCTTGCTCTCGACCGGGGGAACAGGGGTGGCGCACATTGCGCTCTGGCAGCGTCAGCTAGCTACGAGTTGTCATTGGTCGTCACGTCGCAGTCATTACTCGGTATGCTCGACCTAGCCACTAGGCTTGAGACAGCGGAAAATCTCCTTATAGACTGATGGCTAGTTGTCGATAGAGCAGATCATTAGGCGCAGATGTACCAAGTCGAAGTGGCTTTCCGGGTACGGCCACAGCAGTACCTTAATTATCCTCACCAATTCCTTTTCTATCGGCGCAGCGTATACGGGCATCTACAAATACGCAATCCAGAATTAGACAAAAGAAGAGTAGATTAGTTCATATTACCTGTTATCGGGGAGACGTTTAATGGGTTTTTTCAATGATATTCGGATGGCTGTCAAAAGTGAGGATGTAGTCAGGGGGAGTAAGGGGGCAAGTACAGAGAGGGTCAAAGAGGGGAATACAGGGGTGGGACGGGCATGGTTTATCATTTTTAAAGGGGGGGAACAGGGTGTGCTAGTCGGGGTTATGCCGGGGGGTGGGTATCGTGATGGGGAGGAGGAGGGAAATAGGAAGGGGGAGGCAAAAGGGTACACGGTTACAGCGTTGGGGTAAATTACGGCAAACCAGATGCGTTAAGGATTAGGAGAGTCCCAGTCGGTAAGGTGCTGCAACGGGAAAAGGAGAAGCAGGCAGCCAAGGATGATGCGAAAAAGAAGGCGATAGAGGATCTAGAAAACGAGAAGAACCGCAAGGATGGGAGTATCATTGTGATCATAGCCACAGATGCGCCGCTGCATCCACTACAGCTGCAGAGAGTGGCTAAGCGAGCGACGTCTGGACTTTCAAGAGTCGGGGGGGTTGGACATCACCCGTCAGGGGACATCTTTCTCGCGTTCTTTCGACGGCCAACGAGATCCCGGTACAGAGGGTCACAGCGAACAAGAGAAGTGTAGACCCCTGGAAGCCGACGCCCATAGGTCTTTAGGTGTTGGATGATCAGACCATTAATGCGTTGTTCGAGGCCGCAGTGGACGCGACCGAGGAGGTCATTTACAATGCCCTTTGCATGGCTGAGATGATGGTTGGTTTTGGATGGGAGGGTCATCGAGGCGCTTCCACTAGACAGGGTGAAAGCGTTGGTGGAAAAAGCACGGGTACCTTGACGACGAGCTGTTGTGATGGGGGTTTGTATTGGACAGTCCAACGGGTCAGATGGCCAATATACGGACCTTTTTGCATGGTAATCTCGTTCGATGAACACTCCATGACCTAACTAGTATCGATTCACCTGCCCGCCTAATGATCCTCTGCAATCCGGATGTCTGTGATCTGCTGCTTCGAAAACGCCTTGATATCCGCAAAAACGTCCTCGATCGGCGTGATGTAGGCGTAGGAGGATTGCGCCTCGTTAGCCATGTGTCCTCTAAACAACAGCCCAACCGCGGCTCCATTTCCATCAAACACTGCCGCTCCCGAATCGCCCCGCTTGGCAACCCAATGCTCTGCCGGGTTCGGAAATCCCAGATACTGGAACTCATCTGAAAGATAGGGCCGATCCTTAGATTCCATGTAGGTCTCAACATGTGCGTCCTCCCTAATCTTCACCTTTCCTTTCAGCTGTGAGAACAAGCCCGCAGTTGGGCCCGTGGTAGTGCCCAACTTAAAGACTGGGGCCGCATTCTTGAGAGATCGAAGGCCAAGGGCCGGTGGCTGCTTGAGATTTCCCATGGCCTTGGGCCTGCTGGTAACGTATCCTTTCTTGACCCAGTCATCGCGACCGGGAAGGGCATTCTTTCCGATTCGATGGACGCCCTTTCCTATGGGCTTGATCAATGCCCAGTCGAGTCGCCCATTATGCGCCGTTCTGCGAGTGTATCCCGACGCGCAGTAAATGCTTCCAAGCTGCTGCTCCCCATTATCGAAAAATGAGAGGATGCCGTTCAAATGTTCCCTGAGATTGGGTGTATCGGGGTCTTTGTCCTCAATGTCCTGGGTTATGACTTGAACGGCGAAACAATGCTTGGTGCGTGTTGGATGTTCCATGTCCGCTTTGTTCGAGTTGAAAGATGGACCCATTCCCTTAAGATCAACGGCCCATAGGTCGGAGTTTTTGATGGGTGGGATGATGTGGGCCTTGTCATTCTTATCCGTGCCGAGCTGGAAGCCATCAAAAGCAGGACGAACGACATGATAGTTTGTCAAGGCGTACTTGGTCCACTGGGGCTCCTTGATCGTCTTGATTTCGATCCAGCAACCCAGCGTTCCGATAAGTGGGTTTCGAAGCGTATCAGAGTCTTTGCTGGCAGAGGTAGAATGGCTAAGTTTGAGGTAGCGCCCCGCTCCGATATCGTCCCCAAGGTCTACCAGTTTCTTGTACTTCCGATAGGGGTCGTAGCCGAGATCGATCTTCCTCTCTTTTTCCTCGCCCTCCGCCGCTACCTCGATTAAGGGAAACTCGGGGTAGGACTCGCTTGAGGTATTGTGCTCCAGATGGAGATGAAGGTTGTGCGGATAGCGATGGAGAAGCTGTTGAATCTCGCCAACGACGGGAGGCCATTTGCTTTCCTCGGACTCGTAGTCTACCGAAATATAGACGGTAAGCGGGTTTTTGTCGAAATCTCGAGAGAAGCCCAGCTTAAAAAGGGAAATGCTGGTCACCCTTGACTCTGTCGCGGGGTAGGCATCAAGAATATCAAGAGCCTTTGCTGTAATCACAGGCCAGTCGCGGACCAATCCGTCGGTGAGCTCGTTCGACGGGACGGGCGAAATGTACTTGGAAAGCGTGAGCTCCTCGGCTACCATCTCCACATTGACCGTGACCTGCAAATCCTCGCTCCTCGTCGATGCGTCAGCGAACTTTTTGCACCCCCTCACGATCTTTTCCCAGATCGGGGGCGAAGACTCGTTCCATCTTGCCACGATCAGAATGGTGGCATTGCCGTCCGAGTCGTCTGACGTCGATCCTGGGACAAAGCGGGCGACGAGTTCGACGCTCAATGGCTCAACACCTTCGGCTAGGGCGATTCTTGTGGCCTGGCTTTCCAAGGAGGTGCCGAGAGTGTCCCGAACCAACTTGCAGGCGACGCTGGTACCACTCGTAACGGGTAGGGGTTGAGGCGGTGGGGCACCGACGCGAAACTTGATGTTAGAGATGAGGAAGGTGCCCTCATCGCTCGAGTCGGAGGCCGAGGGTTCTGTGCGACGATACCTGGCTCTTTTTCGCCGCTCAAAGTCGGCCAGATCAGGCTTTCCAGAAAGGTTGCCGAGAGACGGGAGGACCTTAAATGACGAGGAAGCCATGATGAGGTGCGAGGCGAATCGGGGGTACTCTGGGAGGAATCGGCGAAGAAAGGGAGACGAGATCAACGCTGGGTGGTGAACTTGAGTGAAAGAATTTAGTGGGGAGAGAAAAAATTTGTCCTTCTCAAATACCTGAATTCGGAAGGCGTGGTAGGTGATGAGTCATGCACCCAGATATCTAGGTTCGGATGGAAAAAAAAAATTTAAAAGTCAACCTAAAAATTTCTTTTGGAGAATGGTCTACTTATTTACACCATAACTCACATGGCGCGGGAGTGTGTTAGCTATCGAGGCTTGAAGCTCATCTGGTAAAGCTACGATAAGATACGTTGAGCTTTGCAGGGGATGCGGCAAGACTTTAAATAATTATCCCGACCTTCTCAACATGCCCGAACGCCATTTCGCACTGCCAGAGAGCCCCTTCTTTTGGCCCAGCCTTCATACATCGTCCGAGAGAGTTTCGACTCGCCAAGCAGAGATTTCCATTGCCGATGTGGCTCGTCGCCAATGACTCAATATTAAGGTTTATTTTGGCTGTTTCCGGTGCCGGGTATGGCGTTGATACCTATGTTTTTTTTTTCTCTATTGGCTTGCGTGGCTGCACCTAGCCTCGAATAATAATAATAATAATAACAATAATACAGTGTCCGAGACCGCTTTAGACCAAACTATTGTCCTCGGCTCGTCACTTCGGAGAGCCCGCTCAACATCCCCATCCAAGTGATCCTCGCGGACATGCAATGATGCCAATCTGCTTATATTCGTTTGCCATCATGGTCGCTATACCAGTCTCGGATGTCCTCGAGAGGCTGGATTAGAACAAAATGCCAGAACGACTTTGCAGGACTGATTTCCTTAGCATCCCACGATCCCGGAATCATGTTGAAGTATGCTTGTCCGATCAGCAAGGCGGAAGGGCTCGGCGACATGCCTTGGATGACACTGTAGGACTTGCAATCCTGGCTTTTGTGTTGGCTCTCACATGCACACCTGTGCGTTTCATCGTATTCGCCGTCAAGAAATGCGACAGTTCCTGGGAGGCCTTTCTCGAAAATGCCACGATTGAGTTCTTCGAGGGTTCGAGAGCGGGCGAGAGTCCTGAGAATGAAATCTTTCGACAGAATGGGTCCGGATACTTTGAGTTTGATGGTATGAGGGATTCTCTTATTCCCCCGCTAGTGCAATGAGTTTGGAGTGAGGCTTCCTGTGACCAAGGGCACAATTACGGCACTGGGGACGAAGGTTGTGGCCAACAATTTAGTAGAATTGTAGTGTGAAGAGAAAAATGAATCCTCACAGGGTCAGGCGCGCAGCGGAGGATTTATCCTCTGGTGCGTGCCGGTCTATCTAGCCATTCACTGGATCGGTTCATTCACCGAGCCAGCTCCATTCACCAAAGCAGCTCCATTCACTAGGCCAGCTTCAATTAGGCCAGCTCCACTCGCCAGCGGCCGTCGACCCATCTCAGTTAGAGGAAATTAGAAGAGGAGAGGTGAGAAATTAGCACGCTGGCTGGTTTTTTAACTTTGGAAGGCGGGCCTACTTATCGATAACTCAATGGTAAGGTTTTTTTTTTTAGGGGGAGGGGGGGACCCCATCGTTAAAATTGGCCATCCCTGCCTACCCCATCGTTCACGCCAACTCCTCGGCAGTGTTTCGTATATGTGCGCGTGCTGATCTGGCAGAACCGAGACGACAGAGTTGAGGATGATGACAGTGATACGACGACAGGAGACAGAGCTAAGGACGACAGGAGTTGATATAGTGACGAATGACGTGACTAGGCTGAGACGTAGGTGATGGATACGATGCCCGAGAGAAAGACGCATTCGCGATTAAAACGGCATCGACATTGCGTCAAGGCATTCCATCACGTTGATGCCGATACAACCATGCACGATGAATGCGTGTAAATTATCGCTGGCCCCTGGTAATAACAATAATCTTCTTCCCTGCATAGACCCTAGTCTAAGCTGAAATAGGAAAACTACCTGCTCGGCTATCTTCCCGTACAAATAATGCAGAGGGATGGTAACGTGACGAAGGTAAGTATCAGGGAGAGACGAGTGCGAAGGTAGTATTGAGGGATGAAGCAAATGAGAGGGACGAAGCAAACGAGTGTGACGAAGGCGAGTATCGACAGACAAGCGTGACGAAGCCGAGTACGAGGGACGATGTAGTACGAGGGATGATGTAAGGGAGTGAACGAAACAAAGGCGAGAGTGATCGAAACCAGGCGAGAGTGAACCGAAAGAGTGAACCACGCGAATGGAAGGATGCATGAGGATACCACCGGTCACACAGTCGTCTCGCTCTGCCAGCACCACATGGCCATGTTGGCAAAAAAGGCCTCGGGGATGACAACATCCGTCTCTTTTCCCTGCGGTAGTTTCAGAAACACTTGTTGAAATCTTTCGTGGGATGCCTTGCCTTCGTGCGGCAGTAGCTCAACGTTGCCCATTGGAGTTGAATGGCGGCCGAGGCGATTGCCGTTAAGAAACCGCTCCATATAGTCGGCGTTGTTTGATTGTAGCCATCAAATCTTTGGCCTCATGGCGGCTTCCTTTCTTGAACGCAACAACGATGTCGTCAACGTAGAAGAGAATCACACCGTTCTTGATCCAACAAGGCTCGTGTGGTACTGGCTCGCAGCCGAGGTTCTTCAGGGTCGTAGTGAAATCCTTCTGCCAAAGCAATGGCGATTCCCTGAGGCCATACAGGGCTTTTCCGAAGCCGCGGAATCCTTCCTTTCTTCGCGTGGCCGTCTGGCATCTTCATGAACACGTCATATGGCAGTGCGGCGTGAACGAAGGCGTTGACAACGTTGTACTGGATTATCTCGAGGTCGAATCGCGCGGCAATGGATACCAGAGTTCGAAACGGTTTGGCGGCGAGGGTGGAGGCAAGGTGCAAGTGTTTCCTTCATCGCTTGGTGGAATTGCTTATTAAGAGGGTGGCTACGGAGATGCCGGTAGCTAGTTGGAGGTGGTGGAAGGTCTTTTCTGTGGTATCGGCCGTTAGAACGAGGTTTTTGGCAAGGGAAGGAGATTCTCAGCGATTGTTTGTACCGTGAAGGCCGCTTCGTAGCGCTCTGCTTTGGCGCCGTCGTCGAGGGATGATTCTAGCTGCAGCGAAGGTGGCGTGGAATTCTTCCAATTCCTTAGCCGTCAACTGAAACAATGTCAATGCAAGAGTCGGACTCGGACTCAGACGCGAGCGAAGCCATGGTGACGGGAGAAGAAGCGCGCGCAGCCATCATCCGGGAAGAATGGTTGCTGGTTATGGAATGTTGGGAATGGTGTGATGGAGGAGAGATTGGAAGGAGGAGAGGAATACTCACTGATTGTTTTGCTCGCTGCCGTTTTGTGGGTGCTCTGACAAGCGAGTGCGAACCAAAGTTTCTCACACGTTGCGGCAGCGAGTTTTGGTGATGAGGGTCGCGAGGCAGAGTTTCTCACACGTTGCGGGGGCGAGTTTTAGTGGCGAGGGACAGTGCGCCAGAGGCACAAGGATTCACACAGGCGCACAAAGATAATATAAGCGATCGAGATAAGCGATTGTAGCTCAGCGGAGCCGCCTTCGGCAACTGACAGTTCCGCGGCTCGACAATGCAAGGTGATCAGCCGATGACAAGATGATGACCCCCGATAGATGTATAATAATGGACTCCTTCTCGTGGTGACAGAATCTATGGAGAGCTCTCTGCTAAGTTCTCATTACAATACATATAACGCAAAACACCGAACGCATTCTACTATACAGTACGTAAGTACAATACAGTACTCCCAACTACCAGCAGCGGCTACACATCGCAGCCTACCGAGATGCTTCGTGGCAAAGACGCGTTGCTACGTCTGGGCACAGCCCCTACTTCCCGTACGTCAACGCCATGTTGGGGCCAGCGTATCTGGGTAGTTGGCCTCAGGCTCCGCCTTCTTTGCTAAACATCGTCTCCGTATTATGTACCTTGCAATAGTCAACATAGACCTTCTGCATGCAAAAGGGTCACCCATACTTCAACTGTATCCTTGCGGGGCATTTCGATGATACTGCTGCCGCCCCTTGGACCCGCGCGCTTGTCCCGTATCTAGGCGATAATCGATCCGTTTTGACGGTGGTAGGTGTGTCTTGAGTGGCCGCCCGTCGCGCGCTGTAGTCGCCGCACGGCAGTAGAATACCTTGCGGTTACCAGCGTTGTTGAGATCATGATCTATCTGCGGTTCCGGTCGTCGTATAACTAATCGTCCGCCAGCTATGTGATATTGGTGGGCACATTCTAGCGATTTTATGGACGGGCGTCGGCGATCGTCATGAAGCGATTTCAGCAACACCTGCGAGCTGGCATGACCCTAAACATCCATGTCAGGCTGTCCTACAGCGGGCCCGGGGGGGGCATACTCGGCGGTCATTTGTGGCTTGCCGACGCCGCCGGGGTTGATGAGAGCCACTCGGGCAACTGATTCAGAATATAGCTTGTCGATCCGGTCAGGAATGTCTCCGCGGTTGACGAAGTCGCGGTCGCGGGGGAAGGGAATTGTCACGAATGTCATTGCCGCGGCTTTTGACTCGGTAGACAATCGGTCTTGGAGGCTAAAACTGCAAATACAAGGGATTGATGGATCGACGGTTTACATCTTCGTAAAGAAGACTGGGAGTTTAGCATGCCAACTCGGGTACGACTAAAATTGCTGTGAAGAGGGATCGATATTTTAGTGGCGTGACTCAGATATCGAATAACCCTCGGCCTGGGTGCACAACGTAGTACCGCACCTGCCAGTATTCTTTACCGCAGAATCGCGCAAACTCGGATCGGAACATCATGTTGCGTGAAGCTATGTTCTAAAGCTATTTTCAAAGTGGATTATTTTCAAAACATGAATCCCTTGGTAGCCGCCGCTTTATTTCAAGTGCAAGTGGGGCGAAGGGGAACTACTACAAAAATTGTCACATGAGAGACAGTGAAGAAACAGAAGTTATAAGTAAGCATAAACGGTGAGCTGCATTGGATTACGGAAGGTAGTGGAGTTATATTTGTTAGAGCCGGGGCCGCCATATATAGCGATGCAGACTTCTAATTTTGGACGTCTCAGCGCCGTACTCTGTGATTATATGGAAATTTTCTATGTCCGGATTCGTCGCAGATTACCAGGCTGTATCTTGGTGGCACCTGACGCCTTGAATTCTTGCTCCATTCCCAGTTGTGAGAGTTTCTGACACAGCGCGCCCACTCTCGACTGCTACCTAGCACCTTCTACCCGCGATCTGACTCGGGTTTTCATAACGCGCATTTCTGCAGGCTGCGCAAAGCGGTGTAGATTTTATGTCGCTCCATTCTCGCACTTAAGGATGTGTTGAGTTGGAGTGCCGGGAACTGCCCCTGCCTCAACCAATGGAAAGCGGGCCTCAAGGCAGGAAGGTGCAGGTGGTCTGACTATGGGTCCCTGTCGTGTTCGACCATTAAACCAGGTTGAACGGTTGGAACCCCTCATTACGCATTGTTTCGGACCTATCTGACCCTCGCATCCAGCCTTACTATTCGTCTTTTGGGCTGCACGGCTCGGGGCGGCATCTCCCGCAGGCGCCACGCCATGTTGTGTTACGTTCCTTTGAGCTGAACCGCGGGAAGCATCGCTCGATCCTCACGCCAGCGTCCTGGCCGAAGCTGTTTCCCCGCACCCGAGCTCTATATAAGGCAGCTGGGCTTCTGCTTGTCAACTCAAATGGCTCGACGACCCCATCTGCTACACAACCGTGCCAAACTTTTCACGTTACAACCCAGCGTCACAACCCCCCAAAAAACCACAGCCACGATGCTCCCCCGTCTCCTCCCTCTCCTCCTCGCGGCAACCACCGCCGCCACTCCCCACTTCCGAGTACCCCCTGAGCAGTTCCCCATCGACCAACTTGAACACCCCCTCTCCAACACCAACACCGCCCCCTCCGAGTCCCAACCCTTCCCCGTCGGCGTCCATGACGGCTTCGGCGGCTGGCCCCCCCTCCCCAACGTCTGCACCACCCCAAGCGCACGCGTGTACAAAAGGTCCTCCGACCCGCACCCCCTCAGCACCCTGCTGACATTCCGCTTCCCCACCACCCAATTCAAATACTGCTGGCTCGAATTCAACGCTCCCTCGGGCGTCACCGGCAGCGGCAAGGTCCAAGTCTTTACGACCTCCCAGGCGCTCTCTCAGTGTCCTACCTCGGATACGAGCAGCCATAGGGACCAGTATCTTGGGACGTGGGTTATCCCGGGGGGTGGGGGAAATGTGAGCTGGGTGGATTTGGCGGGGGAGTATTTGAATAGGCCGCTGAGATCGAGATGTCCGACGGCGACGAACCCCGGGGGGATTCAAGGGATTGAGATTGTGGGGGCGGGGGATGATTTTGATTTGAGGTGGACGCAGGTCGGGAGGGGAGGGGTGAGGCTTTTG
>Ga0247760_1001257_pt1 | contig 24222 bp, 11 predicted proteins | sample UWRJL171409R4_FD_179936 | JGI IMG/M metagenome (GOLD analysis project Ga0247760, IMG submission 179936) | Plant litter microbial communities from Arlington Agricultural Research Station in Wisconsin, United States - UWRJ-L171-409R-4 | ecosystem: Environmental > Terrestrial > Plant litter >... | reverse complement strand
AAACAACGACAACACTCCCCCCCCCCCCATCCATCATCCTTTATTACTCCGTATTCCTTACCCCAGAGACGGGGAAAATGATGTATAACTATTCTAGGTATGTAGGTCCGTTCCAACCAGATAAGTATTCGTACCTCTCAAAGTAGGTCATCATGTAATGAAACAAACCTCTGCACTACACACGGGGCTTGGCACAACCCCACCAACCCTACCTAGGTAGGTCCCCTAGGTTGTCATATCTGGTCATGTCATGTCTCCAACAAAGTTAATTGTCTTGTCCAGAGCCAACTAAACTGGGGGGGGAGGGGGGTAGGAAGGAAGGAAGGAAGAAAGAAAGAAAAAAGAAAGTGACAACTGACAAAATCATGCCGTCCCACGGCACAACCCATCCCCACAGAGGCAAGCACAAAGTTGCTAGTTGCAAGACAGCGGCACAGACAAGACTCAACCACCCAGAAACCCAGCACAGCATACCTAGGTAGCAATAGAAACCCGAACCCGTCTCCGTACCCGTACCCGTTCATGTCTTATGTCATGTGCAATGTTGTGTGGTTACTACCTATGCAGTGCTGTGCCGCCCACGTCCACAATTACTTTCGCATGTCTATTGGCGAGCAGACCCAAGACTTCGGTGAAGATAGAAAAAAAAAAGAAAGAAAAAACACATCGGTCAACAGATGAGAAAGAACAAGACAACCTTGCGCCGTAATCCTCCAAGCCACTCCCTCATCCATGCACCCATGCACGCATCCACTCACATATCCTACCGACACAATGCCTTGCCAAATAAGCCAGATTGACGTCTGAAAGGAGCAGACAAGAAATGCTTAGCCACGACTCAAGATCACATCAACTACCGAGCTCATCTCACATCACCCACTCCAGGAGCCAAGCTCGGAATCATGTCATCATTTCCATGATCCAGACAGATAGACATTACATAGGTATAGGTGGGGTACTGCTGGTGATATCATTCCTCCCCTTCCTATGCCTCCCCAAAAAGGCAACATTAGTCACGCCGACTCTCGCCATTCATTGCCTTTTACTATCCTGCTTTATCCAGTCCTGTGCATTGCTCCACCCTTGTCTATCCGGTTTGTTTGCCATTGTTCGTCGATCGTCAAACACGCCGCTTCTCCGCATTTTGTCTGTCCTCACACCGCCGTTCCCCGCCTGCCTTTCCAAAACAAAACAGCCACAAAAATTAGCTGTCAACTCCTTGTATATGCCGTATTCCCGAAACAGAGAGAAGACAAAAAAAGTCTGCTTAACCGGAGACGTTCCCGAACCCGAGCTCATGTAGAAGTTAGAGTGAATAAGAAACAAAATTGAAACCAAAAAAAAAACTCCTCGTCAACGCCCCCGCTCCCAACTGCCTTTGCTTTCCAATTCGGTATCATTTCTAAAAAGAAAAAAGCCTGATGCTGTCCACAATCCTGCAGTGTATAATATCGACCGTCCCAAAAATGGCCGAGAAGCAAAGTAAAGAACGCCCGCTTATTGCCTCACGATTTTTGTTTCTCAACATACGCCATGCCATGCTATGCCATGTCGATGTAAAAACAATAGGAAGACTGAGTCGCAATGTCGTAATCCGTATGCCTGAGCACACACACCCGAGATTCAATCCCGAATGCGTCTAGAAGTGTGTCGAAAAAAGAATCGAGATGGTGGAAAGAAAAATGGATGAGTTTATGACATTCCTCTCGGTCCCAGACTGAAAACCCGCTGAAGGAGACCTCTCTTCATGCCACCTGCCTGCTGAAACTGGATAGCGGAACAGGTCAGCTTCCGGTTGAGTTCGGCCTCCCAGCCATAAGGATCCTCCCCTGTCGACCTGACTGCGCGATAGTCATGCCGAGTGAGGCCACTTCTGGAATTGGGCGTTTCGAAGTCCTCCCCAAAGGCGATGTTGAGATGGTTCGAGAAGTCAGTCATAGAAATGCGGGGAGAGGATAATTCCGAAGAGGCAATCGTCTCAATCGCGCAGCTGAGCGGCCTCGATATGCCATCGCTTTCAGCCCCGTCGTCTGAAGCAGGATTCAGCTTCATCGGCGGGGTAAACTCCGCCGATGCCGACCGCTTCAATCTGTTGACGGCAACTGGGGTGGAAACAGACACTGAAAGATGACTGGGACGAGAAAATCTGGTTGGGATTCGCAGGGGCTTCAAAGACATCGGCCTTAGTCGCGAGCGTGATAACCGGCGGTTTCCTGTTCCCGGCACTCTAAGCCGGTTGCCATATGGTGTAAATCCTTTTGCGGCCATGCCAATCTTATTCAGACCCCCTACGGACGTGTGATGATCGCAGCATGGGCCAGTATTCCTCGCCGGGGGTAGCGAGAAACGCTGGCCTGGGTGCGGCTCTTCCCACACGCCCACGGTATGCACCACCTTCTCGTCCGTAATCGTGATGCCTGGAACCGCTATAGGTGCGGTCTGCGAAGGGGTTGTGGTAGTGGGATCTGACGGTATTGGCATGACCTGTGACCCCTATAAAGGGTTGCTGCTGCTGCTGCCTGGTGCCGCATCGCTCATATGTACATCGGGTTCTGAGCCGGCAGAGGTCGTGCTGACATTATGCGGGCGCTTGTTTCGTCCTTTTCTACTCAGGCCAAGCTTGGCACCCATTTTCTTCCATCCATTGTTATGCGCACTAATCGCTCGGTGGAGGCTGCTGGGCGATGTACTAAACGCCCAATCCGACGTGGGTGGCGTCGTGGGTGGCGTCATGGGCTCGTTGCCAGACGGCGACCCCGTACTGCCAGTGTCGTCGGACAACCCCGTCTCACGTTCAACAGGCTCGCCCGAGGCCGACCCGGATCGATTATGGTCGTTGGTCCACGAAAGATTGAGAAGCGGCAAAAAGCCAACTTTCGGCGACTTCGTAGACTCTTCGGGGTTGGACAGGGACGAAGATTCCTTTGGGATGCGAAGTCTCCGCACATGCCGAAAGTCTTGGTCATCCTCCATCAGTTCCGGGGAAGGGGTCGCGACTGACGCAAGGAATGGTCCCAACACCGAATCATTCATGAGCTCGTAAACAATTGTGACGGCTTCATCGAGTTCTGATGGATGAGGCGGGATCGGCACAGCAGGCAGCCTCAAAAGCCGGTCTCGAACGTGAGCAGGGAGATTTACCTCGCGATATCCGCAGGGTAATATATAGGCGTGCATCAATTTCTGCCACAGAGAACAGACGTGTTCGTTGGCATCTCCAGCCGCAGCAGGTCGGCCTTGCAGGATCTCGGCGTGTGCGGCTCTGTACCGGTCAGCATCCATGGTGAACTCGAGTGTCTCGAGACAGTGGTTCTGAGACAGAAAAGCCATGAAGGCGCTGAGCGTGTATGGCGGAGGTGCCGTGTTGGACAGGATGTCTCGCAGCGACGGCGGTGATGTCGGGTTTGTGGCCGCCGAAGCGAGGGGCATCAAAGCCATGCTTGGTGGCCTGGAAGCCGTCATGACCGAATCTCCGTCGCCGTCCTCGAAGACCGACGACGGCTGCGGTGAGGATTCCCTGGGTGACGGGCTGGGTGACATTAGAACCGGCGACTGTCCGCGTATCCTCGATCTGGGCATTCTTCCTGTAGGGTGCCCGGTCTGAGAAAGTAGAGGCGATTGGTGACGATTTAACAGCTCGTCTTGCGGAGCAGCAGACGGGTCCTCTTCTTCAAGTCGGAAAGGGGCTCTGTAAGTGGCTACCACCACATCCCCTCGGGTCTGCAGGGACTCGCAGGAAAAAAGCGTCGTTTTGAAAGTGCGTTGCTGCCCGGTTCCGGTGGTGTGCGAAGCAGCCTTCACTTCGTTCCTGTGCGAGGAGCGGCCGTCGCCAACCAATTACCAACAAGGAATACAGCAGCGCGGGCGGACAGTTGCAGGTGAGTGCGCGGATTGTGCCCACTCTAGCCTCCAGTGGCCGCGCTGTCGGGAATATCTTGTGTCGAATTGGGAACGTCGTCCACAAGCTGCGCGCAGCCGTCCGACGGGAGGGGTTGCTCAGCAGCACAGCAGGGGAGGAAGCTCCTTTTCTCGTTTCCGTCGTGGGACAGAGCTAAGAAACACTCAATGGGGAGGGAGCTATCGAGCAAAGTAACTTTCGACCGGTGTTTTGCTGTTAGGGAGGTGCGGTCGACGGCAGGATGGTGGGGAGGCCGTCTCATAAGAGACTGGCCAAAGCAATCAAGCTAAGGGAGGGTTTGCTGGCACACAAAGGAGGGCGGAACGAAAGTGCCCAGAGTTTTCGATCTGCGCTGCGAAAGAGGGCAGGCAAGAAACACGCGATGACATGCGATATGGGAAAGGACGGGACGGGGGCGGGCTGTGAGGGTGGGTATGGTGATGTATGTCCCCGGGAGTCTTGTCAGAGGGAAAACCGACCCAGAGGAAGGGATCTCGCAGTCTGGTGTTTCCCGTCAAAGAGGCAAAGTGGTTGATGGACCCAGCTGCTCGGTCGGTGGAGGAAGCAGGCGGGTTAGCGGGTTTGCGGTTTCGCGGCGGGAAGAGGGGAGATCAAAAGGGAAAGCCGACAAAGAACGGCCTTTTTCGCAGGGCCAAGGCATTAATGAGTCGGGAAGGAAGGTGAAGGCGTGAGCGAACGCCCAGCGTCCGGGGTGGCTACTTCCTCCACGGGCTATCCCTGCACCCCCCTGTACCCTTGCTCATCGTCCTCTTAGCCCACGAGTGAAGGGTGGCTGCTGCCAGGCAGGACCCCTGTCAGGCCATCCCTGCCTGGCCGAGCAGCCAGCCAGAAATGTGAAAAGCGGGTCTGCTGCTGGGGGGGGAGGGGAGAGGGGGGAAAGAGGAAAAGTGCTCTTTCCCTTTGGCCTCCGCGAGTTGCGTCTGTTGCGCGTCAAGCGTCGGGCGCTGAGGGATCGCCATCGCCGCCCGACTGGTTTCTAACAGGGGAGACCAAGGGACGACACCACCAGCTGTCGGCTGCAGAGAGCTGCAGAACAGCCAAAACCCGGAGCAGCACACCCGACACCTTTGGGAGGCGGGAAATGAGAAGGCCGGTGGGGCAGTAGCGTGCTTCTAGAAGGCCACAAGGCTTCTGTGAGGGGCGAAGGCTCGCCGACAAACCGACCACCATCCAATCAATGAGACGGTGGCCTTCGTCATTCCGCCCATCTTCACATTATTGGCGTCACTGCAGGCCAGTCCTACGCTGCTCCTGCGACGATGCAACACTACCGCTGCACCATTGCACTGCTGTGACGCTGCAACACTGCTCCAGCATGTTCACTACATAGCACACAGCACATTAGAAGGAATGCGTAATGGACTGCACAACTCCCCCCAATGACTTCGGACTGAGTGCGTCGCGCTTGCCGCCCACTCACTCTCCATCTTCTGCTGGCCATCTTTTTCAGCCAAGAAAATGGCTTGCAACGTTCGCAAACGAGGCGCCCAGCCTAGCTGCCCAGTCTGAAGAATGGCTTGAGGAAGATCGTTTCGGGTTCCCTTCTGCAGCCACCGTCACACAGACCACATAAGATAATGTTATAAGTGACAGCTTTCGGGCGTTTCAAAGCGCGAGAAGTGGTACCAATGACATGAATAACCACTGCAACCTAAGCGTAGTCTCCCAATGCTCCCCTTTCCTGGAGACTTCGGCGCGCCAACGAATAATGTCCAAGTCAACTCTACAGATCCCCCCGCCATGGAGACAGCGAGCAGAATTGGGCATGGAACACCAAAATAACATCGTCGCCGCCCCTCTCCCCGGCTGATCAATCGGCTCACGGCGGCGCCTCGGAGTTGATGGGTGGTGTGTAAGCCAATGGCTTGCTCGGGCCTCCCTTGGGCCTTGGCAGAGACCTGACATCCAACATCCAGGAAGAGAGGAAAAGACGGAGGCAGCAACCATTGACTAACCAACACTTCAAGGCTGCCAAGTGAGTCTGGAAGACGCCTGGAAGAACGAGACCCCACCCTATCCACAGTTGTCCACAGATCCACACCTGCTGGAAGCTCACTCTCCCCCAGAGCAATGCAGTCGCGGAGACTTGAGTCGTGCTCGACCGAGATAGACCTCACCACGCTAGCATTATCTCTACATAGAGGGTATGTGTCATGGCGCGACACACCCTATCTAACCAGGCAACTTCTCCCGTCGTGTGTGCTTGCAGAGTTTATTATGCTATGCTGCTTCTCGTTGCCGCGCACAATAACTGCTTCTCCAATGGCCATCCTTGGGTCGGCGACGAAGGGCTTCTCGGCAGTTGTCTGCACCATGCCTGTAGCCAATCAGAGGGCTGCAATCACCCGTGGCAACCACGTCAAGGACCGCCTCTTGATTATCAATGCAGGTAAAGGCAAAAGAAAAAACGGGGAGCAACGGAGGGGGGCGGTACGGACATCCGCCATAGCACAGCGCCGCAAGGCTCCTCTTTTTCCAACTCTTCGGCCTCCTGGCCTCGCCAAACAATGATAACGGGACTGATGAGGACCAGTCAAAGTCTCCACGTTGCGAGGCTTACAGCCCCAAAGCGGAAAAAGCTGGCGAATGGTGAGGCTTGGGTGCGGAGAGGTTCCGAGGCAACGCTGCCGTCGAAGTGGGGGGTTGCCTCAGGATGCTTCTTTTGCAACGGCCAGCCTGGCGAAACGCCAGTTGACGGTGCGGAGACTCGTGGGTCAGAGCGGGCTGAAAAAGGCGATCAGGGCGGGTTGATTGATCTTCTTCGTGATGCTCACGCAAACCATGTTTCTGCTTTTCCCACACTTCTTTATCCGTCCAGTTCCAATCCTGGGACCCAACTGGGTAAACACTCAATACAGTATGATGTGACCGGGAACTCACCGGGGATTTTCACAATTCAGCGCCCGTGAGCACGTTTTGTGATTCTATCGTATCTGCTGGAACGGAGCCTGTGACTTTCTTGTTAGTTTACCTTATCTTTCATCATTGCCGATCTTTGTCAACTCCAGCATCCCATCCCAATCTGACCACATCACGTCATAATCCCCCACTCCGAGAACCCTATCTCGAAAGTCAAGGGATCCTGTGAACGCATGTCTCACACTCTCTCCCCATAAAGTCCTTGTACGTGAATCAGATCGGCAGAGGAAACACCAGGCCGACTCCGCCATATGGCGTAATCCAGTCACCCCTCTTTCCACTAGTCTAGATTGTAACTTTAGATAGAGAAGACATTAAAGATTGGGGACTTTCAGTGATCTCATAATCCACGTAAAGCACGCTCCCGCTCCCGCAAAAGAACAAAGAAGATAAAAAAAAGGTTCAAATTCATTTCCTGTTCTTGCACGACCTAAAAACGGGCCGATGTCAACTTCAAAGGAGAGACATTGGCAGCCATGACTGGATGAGAAACGAAGGACCAAAACTCAACAATGAATATTCTCTTGATGTCTAGGGAGAAATCTCAGCAATCTCATCGCATAGCTAGGCTATATGGTTCAGTTACCGCAAATGCGAGCTGCTGCTGTGTAACTTTTGCTCAACGGGGCAGCTCCATTGGCTGGTTTTGAAGTAAACGACGCACACACATTTGTGTGAAGCGCCGATCATCAACAATAAAACGCGGGATCGAGTAATCCATTCAATCAATCAATCGGACAGTAGATGAAGATATCGGCCGTGCAAGGCTCATTTCAACCAATCCCCACGGGCCGTTTCCGTCGCTGGCCTCGCCAGGCGCGAGAAAAAAAACCGCAAACCCGACATCTTTCAACGATTGGTGGCAGACTAAATCACCCGAGACACATTAGCGTCGACTTTTGTGAAAGGAAAACCACCACCGAAAAAAACTTGTCACAATCACACAGGAGAACACACCGCATCAGAAACAGATTGAGCATCGGCGCATTGTTTGATCAGCAAGCGTTGGGTTTCGCCCCCCGCCTCCCCAACCAACCCGCTGGATTAGGAATAAGCAGAGAAGGTTCCACATAAAGGCGTCAGAACATTCACGTGGCCTTCTACTGACGATCATTCTCAAAGGAAAGGGGGGCCGGACGCAAACGTTGTTATTTCCGGTCCTCGAATTTGCAGCCCGGGCCACTTTTTCGGGCCTCTTCGTCATGGAAGCCTGCGGTGCTGTGCTGGCAATCGTGCAGTGTTGCGAAGCGCCGCGCGGCGGGCAGACAATGGTCTGGGGGGCACGGTTCTTCAGGGGGTCTGACCGAGGCCGGTTGACGTTGCCTTGATGGTCCCAGATGGGGAAAGTGAGGTTACAATCGAAGACTTCAAAGATTCCTTCCTTCGCCTCATCTTTTTTTTCCCTTCCTGTCATTTTTTCTGCTTGCGTGGTGTGGTTGTGTGTGTGAGGTGAGCAGTGCAGCTGCAACAGCGACAAGCATGGGGAGCGACATGGGGACGCCATCCGAACCCCGCCCCTGGCCCTGACAAGCCTGGGCTTGTCTGGCTCGGGTCGGGTTGGTCAAGTGACCCATGCCGAATCGGGGACTAGCGGTGTCAGACAAGGTGGGATCGGTGGGGTGGGGTTTCCGTTTATGGCAGGTTTCTAGAAGATTTCTTCTCACCCTCCGGTTTTTGCTTGATCGATTCGCCCCACTTTACGCTCATCCCTGTCCCCTGTTTTCCTGTCCGCTGACGGAGATGCCGTGGAACCACCGAAAGGTGAAAATGACCATACAGCTTTTCTTCTTCTCCTGCCTCTCCAACGGAAAGGAACCATTGCCACAACTTCGTTTCCGGCATTCGTACCTCCGGACGACGGATGTGCTCATAATTCGCTGGCTCGGTCAGAAATGCTACGGAAGATAAAATAAACCGGTCAGCATCATTTGCCTGTGGTTTTTGCCTTGCTCTGGGTCTGAAAATGGCAGGCGCCTTCTTCATCTCCCCCACCCTCCGCGTTTCGCCTTCCGGCCCTGTTCACTCTCGGACAGTGGAATCCTCCGGGAATGAAGAGATGAGACCACGCCACTGATCAGCGGCAAAAGCCGGCTCGGTTTACACAACGTTGAACACCACGCCTCGCCACTACACGGCGCTAGTGTAGTGTGGTGGAAGAAACGAAAAAGAGGGCGTAGCAAGATGATATCTTAATCTATCCGGATTCCTGCAGGAACCCTTGGTCATCCGCCGCCTTACATGTTCCTGGCAAGACCTGACCTGTCACAAACTGGTTGAGTGGGGTTGAAGCCGAGAGAGGTGCGACTTTTCAATGAGGCTGCTTATTGGCACAGATGTTCAGCTAACTTAGCAACTGCGTACCTATACCATCTACAGCAGCTCGTACGCCGCTCTCGGGTACCACGCCAGGAAATGGTGAGACGGAGAGGCAAATTTCATTACCCTTTCTTTGGACCTGTGTGGGTGCTGATTGTGGGAACAAACAGGGCACCCGTCCTCGCCGAACTCGGGGTGTTGGTTTCGTTTGCTCTCTGCTGCGAACAAACGGTCAAGGGTCTTCGGGGATTCGCCCTCGCCCGATCCATGGCTTTCGGGATGTCCCTTGATCTTTTTTTTTCCCCAGCCCTCTTTCCTATTCAGCGCCCCTTTTGCCACCGACCCTACCTTACACGTGTGCACACACTACACTATTTCCGGATGAAAGGTGTCAGGCCACAGGGCTGGGTGGACTTACTCACGGCACACTAGTGTGATGTCTTAGTGTAAGGCGAGCAGTCTCAGCTCATCAGCTGCCGTATTGAGGCCCGGAATTTCGTAACCCAAGCACACCCGGATGATGTTACGCTCACGATATCACAGCTCGGAAATAATCCCAACTCCCTTGTTCTCTCCCCTGGCCTCACTCCTTTCATCCTCTCAGATCGTTTCTTTGGTATGTCAGGGTTTACTACTGCCATTCACCAAAATTCGCCGTCTTTTTTCCTTCTCGCCTTTTCTCTGAATGGCGGCTGCGGACTTTTCTTCGGATCCGGGGACCAAACGCATTGCACATGACCGGGAAGTTAGTCTCCGTGCCGCCCAATGACACAGATTTGTCTTCTCTTGCTCCACACCTTCTAGAAGGAATGGATGGAGAAGAAAAACTTTTTCCCCCCTCGGCTGAAATCCTTGGTTTCGTTTGGTTTGTTTGTTCAAGCGGAGCCCTGTACGGGGAAACTTGGAAGGCCCCGACCGCCAGCGCGCATGCCCGAGCCATAAACATATTACTCAATGGATACCGCAGTCGTCATGTGGTTATAGCGCGCCAGATTTTAGGGCCCTCAGATGACTACGTATTCATGGGCCGGTGCCGGCCGTGGTTACGACTCGCAAGATAATTGCCCTCGCGGAAGGGATCCTCACTCACGTCTTCCGTGTCACTCAACAGGCAGCGGAAAATTAGATAGTGGAAACCTGATCTGATCTCACTGGGCTTCGGCTGCCTAACTTGTTTGTCAGGGCCAAGGTCTGTCTGCCTGTCTAACCTACCTGGCAATCCCGGGGATCGATCCGAATCATTCCTGACAGCGGCTCGGCTCATCTAGCAATCCCGTAGTCGTCGATCGTGGTGGTCTGCGGCCTGTGGCATTGCCGGCTGATGGATACCACATGCCTTGTTGGGCCGCTTAGGTTTTTCCACCGGTGAGAGATGTCTCGGAGCGCGAGAGGCTATCTAGGATATCTTTTCCTTGTCGGTCGCTGATGCAGTTCGCGCCCCATCAGCTTGGCTGCTGGTTCGGTTGCCGGTTCCGTTCGAAAGAGTTGAAACCACGCTATGCTGTGCTATTCCAACCAAGCCGCCAGCCACTTAAGTTCCCTGGTTCGTTCCCTCTAGTTGACGTTGTGTTTGTCTCTGTCGAGCTTCCTATTCGGGTAGGTATGTAGATCGGCCCTCGCGAATCTGGGTCTCGGCCGGGCTCGGTCTTGTTTCGATTGTCAATTCGGCTCGTCTCACCGCAACTCGATTGTGCCGGGCATGTCCAGATCCTCTTCCTCCTCCTTCTTTCAACAAAATGCTCGGGAGACTGCTTGAGATGCTCGGCAATGGCATGACGGCTAGCCGCGGAATTTCCCTGATGTTAGGACCTGGCTGATGAATGAAGCGCCGTGTCAAGTCGTACCCAGCCAGACTTTGGCCTGCTAGCAACCCACCTAGTGCTCCAGTTCCCTGCCCTTATTCCAGCCGGCATATCGAAGAACATTCTCAACCTAGAGTCACCTTGGATATACCTTGGTCGGGCTTGGATTTCGAACCAGAAACCCCCCTCAAGACATCTGTGAAGGGAAAGAGTGTAAAGATATGCCCATTGGCGCGGCAAAGCCGGAGACCTCTACCGATTGATTCACTTGCAATGCCACGGTAGCATCAGTAGTAGCCAGTCCACCAAAGCAGCTCTACACTCAGGTATACTAGCCCACGGGATTTCTGGTTCAAGTTGTTTTTCCCACACGGCTGCCCGCCCCAAAAAAAACCTACCCAATACCCAAGCGCTGTAACATTAAAGAAGAAAAAGAAGAGGGGATGCCAGAAACACTCGCCCAGTCATTCCCCCCCAGAGTTTTTTTTCTTTCTCTCGGATCGGATCTTGTTGACAAAGGACATGATACGGTACCACCGCCCTGTTTATTCTGGGAAAGGGACATACAAACACAGGTTCATCACTGAGACCAAGCCCAATGCATGGCGTGACGCGGTAGCAATCAACGACCAAGGGAGGCAGGCACGTGGTGCATTAGACTATGGGGTTGGATGTAGTCTCGTTTGTAAGCGGGTAGCTTGGGTAGGTAGGTAGGTAGTATCGAGGAAACGAGAGGGAGGGGTGGGAGACGGCCGGATCTGCCGGATCTGCCGGGTGTGATGTGGTGTGATGCAGGTAGTTGTTGATAATTCAATGGGAAGAGTGGGCTGGACTGGACTGCGGGACGTAGTGCTTTGACATGGCTCGTTGCTCAAGATGGTTGCTATGCCATCTCAGGGTGGTAGCATATGTTCACCACCATATACATGGACGTATCGTATCATGTCGTACTCTCTATGCCGTTCAGACGGGTTCTTCATTGCATTGCCCCATGCAATGTATCTCGTGTGGTCAAGGGAGAACCATTGTCAGGACAGATGTGAATAAAGCTGTCTGGTCCGTCTTTCGATGTTGCCTCGCTATCGCCTGTAGCGGGAAGAGAGAGGCTGTGGTCTGATTGGGACTCGATTGGGCTGGTATAGATGACACGGCTGGAAGTGACGGGCCGCTGTGTAACGACAGGATGGGACAGATTTGCTTTCTTTTGCTCTTCTCCCGCAAGTTGTATGTGTCTGTTTGGCGGTATCTTTGAATTGTAGGAGATATGATCTTTGCTGGACGACTTACAAGCTGAGCTGTTTACCTTGTCCGGAGGAGAGAGAATAACGCAACTCAGCAACACCCAAGCCTCATCTTCAGCTTACCCAAACCACCCATTTAAACCCTCACTCACCTCCACCCTCACGCATACAACCGTGGATACTGGAGAACTCGGGATCCCGTCCGTTCTTCCCTCAATAAACTAGTAAGCGCCAGACTATTATTGGGTCGGCGACGACCAACGAATCCCTGGTGTTGTATTTTTCATCATTACGGCCACGGCTATTTTCGCTTCCTGACAGAACCATATCTGCATAAGAAGCTTCTTTCCATACCTACAACATCGGGAACAAAGCTAAAACTTTGTTTCAGAATGGCCATTTTCTTGCCCTTGTTTTTCCTCAGCACTGGTCAGTCCCAGACTGTTGGGACGCCCAGAGCATCTGCTGTCAACAAACCTTGCCGTTTTTGAACACATGTAATGAAAAGTAACGTTCTAGTACAACGATATGAGGTCGATAGTGCCAGCCTACCGGGCTGGCTCCTAAGTCTGTGACACGAGAAGCTATCCCGTCTGCCTCTGATGCAAATACTATTACAAATGCTGTGGCCCGAACGCCCAAAAAACCATCCAGTTACGCCCTTAATTTGCACATTTACCATCCAGCAAGGTCTACGAAATATTGGCCTCGGATTGTGCTACCGCCCATGACTTCACATCAAAGAGCTGCCCCAGGCTCGAGCCCGGCCTTCAGCGAGGTCCAGAGGGCCCAGGCGCATTACCCGATTGCCCATCACCCAGCGCTCTCGGAGGAGGGCCGCTCAGGCTAGCACCCCGAGGTCTAGCGCCAACAGTGCCGCCGCCCTGGGTCTGGCCATTTTGCGACGGCTGCGTGCTACCAGTTTGCACAGTCAGGTTACGGAGTGCGGCGTTCTGTGTGTACGGCGGGGCAGCCGCTTGGTTCCCTATGAGAGTACCATACTGAGCTGGCGTAGTCCCCTCCAGACCAGCTTGTCTCTCAAGGTCAAAGGACGGACCACCCCTGGAGCTCCCAGATCTTGTGACCTGGACACTTGGCATGCCCTCTCTGAAGGCCATGGGCGGGATGGTTTCACCAGCCTTGCGGCGGCCTCGCTGTGACTCACGCGCATGCTGGAAATCGCGACGCGCTTCCTCGAGATCTATTGCCCGCTTACGGTCGGCCGAGGGATCCCGGCTGTTGAGAGTATTGTCGTAACCCCAGTCGTCTAGAGCCTCTGCCACAGGGTCCGTCGTGTTCAGGTGTTCAGCCGCCCGCTGCTCTGCCATCTTACTAGAAGTAGTGCTATCAGACCGCTCAAGATGCTGATTGGCCAACTTCTTTGCCTCTTTTTCCTTGTCGCTCTTCTCACGAGCATCAACAGCGAACGCGTCGCTGACAGCAACCGTGTACTGCGGGTTCTTAGGCCCGCCCAGCGCATCACTACCACCACCGGGAGCGTTGATGGGAACCCGCTTGAGAGCCAGGGTGAGAGCACACATAAACTTGGAGCGCCGTGTGGCCCGGACAGCCTCGTTGTGCCAGTTGGATTTGTGTTTGATCGCAATCTTAAGCGTCAACTTGTCCAATTCACCGATGCCACTGACAGAGATGGTGATGTCCGGTAGGAAATCGCGAGAGTTCTCCGGGGCACGTACAAACTTCTCCATCTCCATTCGGAGAAGCTCGATATCCTCGAATGACGTGTCGAAGGAGACGATAACATCAATGACCTCCTTCATGGCCTTGCTCCGAGTCACATTCTCTATCCACAGATTGTTCAGTTGAATGTTTGGGACCTGGGAACAGTTAGCGCTAGCCTATCCGAAGTCGGAAACAGCATCTGACCTGCACGACCTGCATCTTGTCGATGCGGGTGAAGACTGTGTATAGAAGCGAAATTTTCTCAACCACCATCTGTTGCTTCTCGGAGCCCTGAATGTCGACACGGTCGCCAACATCGTAGGGGTGTTTGACAAACAGAAATATGCAAGAGCCCAAGAACTCCTGCGTAGTGACGGCGAAGACGAACGAAAGAGAAAGCAATGTCGTGCCAGCCGTGGTAAGGGTGGCGATGAAACTGCTCTGGAAAACAGCCAGGAAGATAATAACGACAATGATCGTGACTACGAAGAGGAGCACCTTATCGAAGACAGTTAATGCTTGGCTGATATCCTTCATGCTGCTTGCAATTGCCTTTCTCTCCTTGCCGATCTCCACAACCTTGCGGACCATCTCCTCGAGGCTGATATCACCGTTTTGGTCGGCATCAATGGCGTTGAAGCACTCTTCGGCTTCCTCCTGGTGCGCAGGACCCATGACTTCGACAATGTCTTCCAACGATAACGAGTCCTTGCCCTCCACCACAAACGACATCCAGATACGCCGGGCCATGGCCTCAGAGCTCCGGACCTTCTCGAGTGCCTCCACGACGATAGAATGGGCCGAGTTGGGGTTGAAGACCTGCTTTCCGGTGATCTCCGAGGCGATGTTACCAAAGACGGATGTGATCTTGTCGCCGAGTCGACCGACATCACCGACAAGTCTCATCGGGGTCACGGAGCCGCCCTGCTTGGCTTTTGCCTTTCCACCCGTGAGCATCATGTCGATACTATCGTTGATGATGTAATCTTCCTCTGAGAACTCGGGGCAGTACATTGGGAAGAGGGTGCGAGACGCCTCGTACATGAGCCCAAGGAGCATCACCTCGCGCTTGGAGTCGTGAATTCGGTTTGCGAACGAGCGTTGATGGTAGGAAATACTGATGAGCTGTACGATGGCCTTCTCACCCAGTAGCACGGCCGAAGATATAAAGAGCGAGAGGAGGATGCGCTTGATCGTGTCAATCCACTGAATCCTGTCATCCGTGAACATGAACTTGAAGACCAGCCACGATGCCAAACCCCAGAAAAAGAGCGAGAGAGGGATCTCTAGGGCTCGCAGGACCGTGGCGTACTTTCTTGTTCCCGAACTCACGACGCCGCAGAAGAACATGAAAATGGGCGGTAGCAGATGCGCCACCACCTTTCCGACCCAGAGAGACAGCCAAGATATCTCAACCCAGAGAAATAAGTTAAACAAGCTGGTTGCGTTATCCTGGCCGCCGAGAGACACTCTGTCCTTGTTCATATCGCCTGTAAAAGGAAGAATGACAAGGGGGATAGCCAGCAACAGCGCGACGGGCACGACGTAGACGAGGTAGCGCGTGACGACTGAGAAACCAATGATCTTGTTGTATAGGCGACCCATGACGGTCAGTGACTCCTCTTGGCTCATATTAGAGCCCGCGCGCTTCAGGTCTCTCTGGATCCGCCGTCGACCAGCAGGACCGTCAGCCTGCTGGAAGAGGCCCGATTTCTCCATGTCCATGCCAGAGAGTGTCTGGTCGGCCTTTCGGGCTCCTCCCGTAGAGCTTGCATTGCTTCGGATTTGGGTAAGGGGTATCTCCTGCATGTCGTTGGTATTCGAGGTTGCGATGGGCATGAAGCCCATGTTTCTGGGCGATCGTGGCGACCGTAGTGACATCTTAGCTATTTGTCGTCTCGACTGCCGAGGGGGTCTGCTTCGCGTGGTTATGATGCAAGCGGCGAGCTTCGAAGAACGGGGCAGGGCAGCGGTCTTAGAGGCTGGAATGTGATGATTAAGCCGCCATCAAGCCCTGCTTGACGTTGGGACGAGGCAATCGCTTGATCTCTCGAGAAATCGCGGTTTGTAAATAGAAGCGAAGGTTGAACAAAGAGAGCGGATGGCACCAATTCGGTAGCACAATGCCCCAATCCAGAGGCTGGGGGGGGAATAGTAGAGAAACGAGAGGTATGAAGTTGCGAGAGTTGGGAAAAGGAAATGAGGGCCGACTGCCGGTGGTTAGTTATCACATTTAGAGAATGTGGAGGAGGTGATTGTGAAAGAAGGACAGCAGCTCCCGGAAGAGGCCTGAGTTTCAACACGCCAAATTTTCTCCGCGAGGGCTTGTGTCTACCAATTGGACCCTCCCCAAGCACTTCCACCCAAAGATGGCGTCTCGGTTAACTACCACAGAAGGAGGTCGTCGCTGCCAGATGGCCTGGCGCCGCACCGAGACGGCACAAGACCGGGCAAGCGCAGGGACGATCTGGATTGTGGGGCTCGGCGGCGGAGCCCAGACCCACCTGCATATTTTCCCTGTTTCACCTTTTCTGGAACCTCCACCTACCTTAGCGCTCTTCAAGTTCAGGCGCAAAGTTCCCGCAAAATGTCTTTGCCTCTGACAGTCAAAGAATGGGTATTCCTGGTATTCAATACGAAGATCTCCCTCCAGTACCCCGCCAGCGGCCTACGATCGTCAATTCGTTGTGACATTCGCAGAAATTGCGAGTCATGTGTGGTGGAGGCATTGGACGCTTCCAGTGAGCTTAATCCAACCATGACGAGCGGTGTGTTCCTGTCTTGGAGACGGAAAGCACTGTGAGGTCACTGACGTTGATCTTGAAACAAAATGTTTCCGCGAAATCGACCAATTGGAACAGTGCCCTGCGAGATGCCCCTCCTGCCTCCCTGCGCCGTCAGTCCTTCCAGTGAGGGTCGGTGGTGACTCAGATGCAGTTCGAGAGTCTCCAATGCGTACTGGAGCTCCGAGTCTTGACACGAGTTATGTTTCATGGGATGAAAGGCGTTCGGCTCGTCAAGATGGGCGATGATGATAATGATGGGTGGACCCTTATTTTTTGCTGCATGTCCCGATGCCCGGGTCCAACCGTCTTGGCGGCAATCCTCCTGCGCAAGATGGTGTCGAAGAGGGTGGTCATATAACTTCGGTTTTAAGGCTTCAATGTAAAGGATAAACAACCTCACGGAGAACCACTAGTACTCAACTCGCTTACCTATGTAATAACGATGCCATTGCTTTTTTACCCAAGAAGTATTTACAGCCAATTTTTCCCCACTGGAAACCTGGCATCTCGTAAAAGTCTCAAGCCAATGATCTTCGAGAGTTCGGATGAGAATGAAGCCATGTCGTGATCAGTGATACTACAAATCAAAGCTAAGTGGATAGGCATAGGATCAGAGGGATCGCAGTGGTTGGAAGCTCCTGACCATTGACATTGCCGCGACAAGATAGGTACGTAGTCAGATCGCGGGGTAGTTCAAGTTGGCGGGGCAGTTGATGCTTCCCTCTCATGCAGTGGACGGGCGACGTGGTCATAGCTCTTGGTGAAATTTCCACGCCAAGGCACCGCCATCAACAGACTCAGCAGGTTCCATCTTCAGACGCAATAAGCAATCACCCTCACAGGTTGTTGAGCGCATCCAAATGAAGCCCCCAGGCACCGCCGGCGGAAGAACATGGAGCTATCTGCTGCTCAGCAGGAGCAGTCATCATGTTTCGTCCTCGGCCTTCACATCTTGCGCATCATCACGCCGCCACATACGACCAAGATGTCAGTCCTCGAGTTTGTCTCCCCCAATCGCCTCATACCACACATCACTTCGACTGCGTAATGAATCATCCGCTTCAGATTCTTCCCCACAACACTTCCCCGCCGTAAACCGGCCCCCGACGGCGCCTAAACCGATTCTCGACCTCAAGCACATCCGCCAGAATCCTGAGCTATATGCTCAAAACGCCCGCGAGCGCAACTACCTGACCGCCGCGTCGCACCCCGCCCGCATAAACGAACTCTTCTCCGAATGGCACGTCCAGCGAAACGAGGGCCGCAGCCTGCGCCAGCGCCGTGCCCTGCTGCTGCGACAGCTCGCTAATCCGGGCACAAGTTGTGATGATGCCGGCGGGGAAGCCGCCGGGATCCTCTCGCTGTCGCGAGAACAGCTAGTCGAGGAGGGACGGCAGATCAAGACAGCTTTATCCAAAATCGAAGATGAGGAGGCCCGCCTTACTGCTGAGATGGAAGCGCTCGCTCTTGCCATCCCCAACCTTACCAGCGACTACACCCCGCGCGGCACTGAGCCCCGCGTGCTGAGCTACATCAACGACCACCCCGAGCTAGAGCCCGCTCTGTCCGACCGCATTTGGCGGTCCCACGTGCACATTGGATCTGAGTTGGGCGTCCTAGATTTTGCTGCCGCCGCCAAGGCCTCTGGCTGGGGATGGTACTACCTCCTTGACGAGGCGGCGCAACTCGAGCAAGCCCTGATCAACTACGCCCTCACCGCCGCCACGCGCGCCGGCTGGCGCCTAGTCAGCCCGCCCAGCATGGTATATGGTCATATCGCCTCAGCATGCGGCTTCCAACCACGGGACGTCGACGACGTGACCCAGGTCTACTCCATTGCTCAGGCCCCCGAGGACGCCTTGCGAGGCAAGCCGCAGCTCGTGCTTGCGGGGACCTCAGAGATCCCCCTAGCCGGTATGTACGCCGACGCAACCCTCGACTCATCTGAGCTCCCCAAGAAGCGCGTCGCCGTCTCCCGCTGCTTCCGCGCCGAGGCCGGCAACCGCGGCTCCGAAAACAAGGGCCTGTACCGCGTGCACGAATTCACCAAAGTTGAACTCTTCGCCTGGTCCCTCCCCGACGCCGATGACGCCCAAGATCTCTTCGATGAGATGGTCGACCTGCAGACGGAACTGCTCGGCTCACTCGGCTTACACTGCCGTGTGCTCGAGATGCCGTCCATGGACCTCGGCGCCTCCGCCTCTCGCAAATGCGACATTGAGGCTTTCTTCCCCTCTCGTCGTGATAGAAACGACGGCTGGGGCGAGGTCACCAGTGCCAGCATCTGCACCGACTACCAGAGCCGGCGGCTGGCGACGCGGCTGCGCCTGGCTGGGAAGATGGTATTTCCCTGGACGGTCAACGGGACGGCGCTAGCGGTGCCACGAGTGTTGGCGGCGGTACTCGAGAATGGGTGGGATGAGATTGAGAAATCGGTGGCAATCCCTCCTGTGCTCCGACCGTGGATGGGCGGGAGGGAAAAGATTGGGCCAAGGCAGCATGAAAAATAGGCCAACTTTATTTTCACGCATACAGAGAAGGGGACACACTTCATGGGTAACTGGGTGGTGTGAACTGTATCATAACAAAGTCAGGATAACGGTGATGGATCGTGCAATAGGGAGAACTGTACTTCTATTTCGCGGGTTTTGACGGGCATCTGGGAGTCAGGCGGTCGGTCTCTGAAGATGAACAGTGCAAAACTGTGCAATACAGTGCAGACAAGGGTCACGAAAAACGCAAAGATTTCTTCAACTTTGGTATAGTCACAACATGTAAAATACGCAATTACAACAGACACTTTGGCCAAAAGGAACAGAGACAACGAAACCCTTCATCCCGCGTCATCATTAACCATCGTATGTCATAATGCCCAAACTCCTCCAGTGAACGAATCCACCTCGTACAACCATTTTGAGCAGGACTTGAGAAAGAAAAAAAAATTACGCAAGGTAGGGAAATATGCAACATCAAGCCCCTACCCCGGCTTTGATCCACCTCCACGTCTCCAAGCTGAGAAAATCAACCTTCATCCACATCCGCTTACTCAAGAGCAGCCCGGATCTCTTCCGTTGTTGCTGAGGCAGCAATGCTTTCAGTACCAACAGCACTCTCCGTGCCGACGGCGCTATCTGTCCAATCACTCGCAGCATCGTCAATGCCGTCGCTCTCTTCATCCGAGTAATCCTCGGCGCCGGAGAAACTCTCCGCCGTCGTGATTACAGTCGTTCCTCGACTCGATCGCCGAAGAGTCTCGCTCTCACTGACCTCGTCTCCTCTACCCTCGTCAAGCTGTAGCGTGTCATAATCATCCTCGAGGTCGTCAGCAGGCCCAACGGGATCGCTAGCTGACAAGTCTTGATCCCTGCTGTCATCTCCAGAGATAACAATGTCGACGGGTGGTGGGTTTTCAAAACTATGCTCGGGCTCATCGACATCGTCCTCGTCACTCTCCTTGAGCGCGAGGTTCTCTTTGTCCACATCCCGACCTAAATCTCCGTAGCCCTTTGCCGCTCGGCTCGCGCCACCCCAGCTGGCCTTACGTGGGCGACCTGCGCCAACAGCGGTCCTAACGCTTTGGCTTCTCTTCAACCCGCCCGCCGGCACGTTGTTGGTGATTTGCGTGAGAGATAGAATCCGGCGAGAAGATCCAGATGGTGTCGGCGTCTTCAGCTTCGTCTTGGCAGATAAGGCAAGATTCATCGCTGCGACATGGGGCGTGGAAGCCTCGCTTGTCTTGCGGCTAGTTGGGACCGCCGTATCGGGGAACTTCTGAGATGGAACCCGCTTTCTGCTCAGAATATCGGGACCATCAGGGCGCTTCTGCTTGGCCATGAGCAAAACACGGGAATGATCCATGACGCCCTCCAAAATGCGGCGCTCGAGACCTTCAGCCTTGGCCTCCATGTATTGGCAATCTTCCCGGCGAATCTGCAAGGCAGTCTCGGTAGCAGAAAGGTCAGCCATGACGCGCGTCTTCTGGAGAGTGAGGTTTTCGATTTCGGCCCGAAGACCGCCGAGAGATTCCTTGAGACGCTCCTCTTCCTCTTTGAGGTTGACGAAGAACTCCTCCTTGACGCGGCTCTGTTCCTCCCTCAGGGTCTCGTTGACCTCCTTAAGGCGAGCCTCTTCTTCCATTAGGTTGGCCAGTAGATCAACCTTCAGGCGTTCATGCTCCTCCTTCAGCGACGCCTTGAGTTGCTCCTGTTCCTCCCTCAATGCTGTCTTGAGCTCTTCTTGCTCGCGTCTCAGTTTATTGTTGACTTCCTTGAGGCGCTGCTCCTCTTCCTCGAGGTTAGCGATAAATGATTCTCTTAGGCGTTCTTGCTCCTCGCGAAGACCAGCATTCACCTCCCTGAGAAGAAGCTCTTCCTCCCTCAAATTAGAGAGAAGCGTGTCTTTCATGACTTGGTGCTCTTCCCTGAGAGTATCATTGAATTCCTTGAGTCGGGACTGTTCCTCCTGCAGGTTGGCGAGGAAGATTTCTTTGAGCTTGTCTTGTTCCTCCTTGAGGGAAACATTCTCCTCCATAAGTCTGGCTTGTTCTTCTCGTAGGTTGGACAGGAAAGTCTCCTTGAGCCTGTCCTGCTCCTCCTTCAGCGAGACGTTGACCTCCATCATTCTTGCCTGTTCCTCCTTCAGACTGGCGACGAAGGTTTCCTTGAGCAAATCCTGTTCGAACCTAAGGCTAGAGGTGGCCGCCTTCAGCTTGGATTCTTCTTCTACGAGATTAGCGAGGAACTGTTCCTTCATCTGCTCTTGCTCGGCTCGAAGGGTCACCTGGATGCTTTCCTTCAGGCGTGCCTCCTCGGCTCGAAGCTCTGAGAGATTTGCCTCAACCTGTCGTTGCTCCTCCAGGCGGCGCTCAAGGGCAAGCAAAGTCTCTTGGAGTGTCTTTTCCTTGTCCTCGTGTTCGTCAGCAATACGCTGCTTCTGAGCTGTGATGAAAGCGGCAAGTTCCGCTGCCGTCTGTTTGACCATGGTATGGACGTCTGGCAACGTGGCGAGCTGCTCCAGAACTTTTTCTGTGACGCTAATATGATCCACAAGCTTGTCGAGCTTCTCTTGGACACTGCTATCGTCGTACTTCTCAGGAGGTGGTAGGAGGGGCTGCTCCGGTGGCTTCGCTTCTTCGATCTTGTCCTGGATCGTCAGGGTTGCCGTCTTGGAATGCTCAAAATGTTGAGACACAAGAAGCATAACGTCCTGGATGGCTTCCAAGACCTTCGGTTCATTTTCAGCGACGATGCCATGGAGACCATCAAACTTGCCGATGGCCTCTTGAATCTGTTCACGTGTGAGCTGGTGCTCAGCCTTCTCGTCAACCCGACTCTCCTCTGATTTGTTAACGAGGTCTTCAACACGATCGAAAACAGTCTTGGACGCTTCTTCCATCTTTTCTAGAGAGTCTGTGACAGTGGTGCCCAGCGTGTCGATGAGCAGCCTGAGTTCTTCCGCAATGGCCCTTGTGCCGACAACAGCAGTCTCCATCTCGGCATCGCGTTCCTCGCCCTTTGCAGCGCGCTCATCAAGAAGGAGTTGGAATTCATCGTACTTGGCAATAAGTTCAGCCATTCGTTCATCAAGCTTGGCCGTGATGATGTCGGTTGTGACTTGGAACTTCTCATCGGTCTCCAGTTTGGCACCAACCACTCCAGCCCTAGAGTCTTCGAACTCTAGCTTCATGGTGTCGAACATTTCTTTCAAATCGTCGCTGATGTTGGCGTTTTTTCGGAGACTGTCGCTCATAGTGTCAAGAATCCCGTTGATAGCGTCGATCCCTTTTGCGCCATCCTCAAGCTTCGCTTTTGCGACGCCTTGGAACTCTTCGAGAATGGTCTTGACCTCGGCGACACGTTCTCCGACTGTCGACATCTCTGCATTCCGGACTTCGAGGGCCTTCGAATCACCCTCAGACCGTGCAGACACTTGAGCCTGATACTCTCTCAAGAGTGCCTCCAGACCGAGGACCTCGTCCTTCGTAGCGACTGTGGCAAGGTCGGACTTGAGCATCTGCTCAATCACGACCTTGGTATCAAGGCAGATGGCCTCAACTGCATCGACATCAGTCTTAGTCACCCTCTCAGGGTCTTCGAGGGCTTTCTCGTGGCGCTCTTTCATCTCATCAAATGACGAGATAATCTGGGTAACAAGTGACTCGACCATCGTAACGTCCTCTTTGCGAGAGACAAGCTCAACATTTGAGCTCAACTTGTTCAGCAGCTCCCGAGTCTCCAAGATGTGAGTCTCAATCAGGTCAATCTGCTCTTTGTTGACTGCCTGCTCACCATCGATGAAGTCATCAAGGCGGGCCTTGGTATTCCTGAGAATGGTCTCGATTGCCTCGACATCTTCTCTTGTGGCTGAGTCGGTTGCTGAGGGTGCAGGCGGGGTTGGAGGAGCAGGTGGTTCTCTTGCAAGCAGCTCGGCAACAGAGTCCTGAACCGCCTTCAGCCTGTCTTCGAGAGCGCTAAGTGCTTCAAGAGGCTCGCGGCTGGAAATTTCCGAGACACCTTCGGCGACGTTGTGCAGCTTCTCCTGGATATCTGCCAAGTCCTCCTTCGACAGAGACTCGACCACGGGGGGAGGAGCTGAGTCAAGAGCTTCGACCTTGACTCCCAACTGAGTCACGAGGGCTTCGAGATTCTTGATATCGTTGTGGCTCAAGGGCGGCTCTACAGGAATTACCGCCTTATCCTCCGGCTTGTGGGTATCGATGGTGGCAAGTGCTTGGTCATTCCTCTCCTCCTTGAGACCATCAATGTCGGATCGGACGCCATCGAGACCACTTTTGAGCGCGTCGAGAATCTCGTCATTGGCCGTTAAGTCCGGCGGTTTGTTATGAAGTCTGTCGATGCTGCATCGGATGTCACCGAGCCCTTCCTGAAGTGCGTCGAGGATCTCCGTCACACCAGCAAGAGGTCGGGTGCTGATATCAGTCCTGAGACTGCTCAGGCCTTCTTGCAGTACCTCAATGAACTCCTTGCTACTTCCGCCTTGGGGTATAGCTGGGATAAGAGAAGAGTTGACCGTATCGCGGAGGGACTCGATCTCGCCGCGCAGGAGCTCCCGGGAGTTGTCGGTGGACTTCATCAAGAGATCGGCAATTTCCTCGCGGAAACCCTCGAGAGTGCGAACCAGATGAGCCATTGACTCGCCAGGGTCAGCATCAGTCCGAGCTCGGTCGATGTAAATCTCCATGTCTTGCCTGAGTTTTTCAAATCCATCCTTGGTAGCATCGAGAACTTGCTCAGTATCACGGCCGTTGGCCGCCATATTCTGCTTCGCTTCGTCCGAGACAGCCAGAAACTGGAGTTCAAGGTATTCCTTCAGCTCATGAAGGCCCTGGACAACTTTGTCGTTGTCGGTAGACACAGGGACCAAGGCAGATGACGAAACAGCTGCTGGGAACTCGAAGCCTTTGAGTTCTTCGCAGACCGCCCGCGCCATGTCCCCAGGAAGATCCATTGACCCAAGGCCTTCCTTTACTGCATCAGCTACATCGACACGAGATAATTCGGCTCTGGCAACGAGAGCCGACGATTGCATGGCAGAAA
>Ga0247760_1001255_pt1 | contig 24227 bp, 13 predicted proteins | sample UWRJL171409R4_FD_179936 | JGI IMG/M metagenome (GOLD analysis project Ga0247760, IMG submission 179936) | Plant litter microbial communities from Arlington Agricultural Research Station in Wisconsin, United States - UWRJ-L171-409R-4 | ecosystem: Environmental > Terrestrial > Plant litter >... | reverse complement strand
CGCCCTCAAAACCGCCCTCAACCCCCGAACATGCTCCCGCTTCATCTGGTCCGCCTTCCGCTTCTCTCCCTCTCCCTCCCCCTCTCCCAACTCCCCCACCCGGACCCAGAAAACAGTAACTCTCTTCGCCCGCCTGAGCATGTGGTTGATCCTGCTGCTGCGCTTAGCAATTTCGCTGCTGTGCATCCTTGAGCGCAGCTTCGGGGACCATTTGGTCACGGGTGTGGTTGTGGGGATTTTGCTGTTGGTGTTGGGGTTTTGGGCTGTGGCGGGGTGTTTGGCTGTTATCGGGGCGGCCGAGGGGAAGAGGAGGGTTTTGGGGTTTACTTGGGTGAGTTGCGGTCTTTCTTTCCCTCTTCTTTTTCTGACTTTAATGGCTGGGCAAGGGGCTGACTGAGGACTTTCATATTATCTAGGGAAGGGGGCATCTTGATGGTCTACTCATCGGCATGCTGATTGCCCATGTTGGGACGCTGGCTTGGGCTCTGGCTTTGATGCCGATGTGGGTTTTGTCCGTGTCGTGGGTTATGCTCGGGCTGGTGATCTTTGGGATTGCTTTGATTGCGTCGAGGCCGGGGTATGGAGGGGGCGGTGGTGGTGAGATTTGAGATAAAAGAACGTCAGTGACAGTTGCTCCCAGTCCGGTCAATGCTATTCACTGGCACGTCGCAGTTGTTTTCTTCCCCTGAGATTAAGATGACCTTGAGTTTCAACAGAGGCCTTTTCTCTTATTTGCATGCTTGCAACCTTTAGAAACTAAGTCCTGGAGCTAGCCTGGCGTGAATGGCTCTGGAACATTGCCGGTCTAAGACAGACATTTCTGACATTGTGGTTCGGAAGGCCGGCCTCGCCGTCGCGATTACCTTTGATGTTTGAGATTTCGAAGTCTAATAATACCAATGTACTTTACGTTCCGGGTTCGAATACCATCAACGCACCGACTTTGGCATGCCCAAGAATTCCTACAGGCTCCCTAGACACACTTTTGAAACATGTTACCCATTCCCTCTTGTAGCGAGGCACCCCAGGCGACCACCACGCAATCTGGAGCCCCTGTTTTGTATTGAGCAGAAAATCTGGCCTGCTCAACTGTGCACTCCAAGCAGCATCCCAGCTGCAAAATATTCACCACATTCTTACCCCTAAAGCAATTATTAAATTGCAAATGGGAAACTGCCAGACAACTTCCCAGCTGATTGCTTCAGACCAGGAAATAATCAACAAACATTAGTGCCGCTGCTGTTTCAAGTGCGCTCCCCGTTAAGCAGGAACTGCCCGTCTCGAATGATGAGCAACGGTCCCGGTTTCAAGGTGAGATTAAGAGCACGGTGTGTAATGAGGAGTTTCCCGTCAATGTCCCATCCTATTCCCGCCATATGATGTATACTGCCGTCTGATATGATATCGAGGATATGATTTGCGAATAAGTGTAGAATTTCATCGGACAAATTGTCCTGAGACATTGGCCAGCCGTCGCGCTGCTTTCCACTATCCAAAAGTCCAGCTGCAAGCCGGGCAGTGTCGAGGTTCGGGAGAACGATCTTTCTGTTGTGATCGGCTCAGTCCGTAAACGATAAAAGGGCTGATAAATGAGCAATTGTAATAATTGCGTTTTCAAGTCCACACCGGACGCAAAACAAAGGACGATTTAGCTCCTCAGGATACAGATGTGGTGTCCCAGGAGGACAGTCGTCGCAAGTCTCTTCCTCCTCCGACAAGCATTGCTCGGCGACTTTCAGATGGGGGAATGGCCCTAGATTTAGCATCCAGAATATTTTGGCTGTTGTGGCACCGGTGATCTTGAAGTGAGTGTCTCTTCAGCTTTCCAAATACACCAGCTGACTCGGTACGCCAAACGCGTTCAGGGTCTTTTGAAAGTTGTGCAAGGCATCGTCACGGTAGAGGGAGGCGTTGAAATCTAACATCCGCACAAGTGGAAGAAAAGTTGACCTGGTTTTTTGAATCTGTGTGATCCATGGCGTGGGGTCGTATGAGATCTCAAGCTGATCGAAGACCATGTTCAGTGTTTTAATGGCTCCACTGTCGAGCATAGAAGAGGTCGCAACGAGCAGTGAGAGGAAATTCTCTCCCGCCCGTGTGGTGAGAAACTGGTCGACAACACACACAATTCGTGGCGGAACCAAACTCAAGCACACTCTCGATGAGCCATCTGCGAGATCGTTGCTCCTCTCGACAACGCTTGAGCTTCATTCTGAAAGCGTTTGACGGGGGCGTGACCTCCCCCAGGCCGAGAAAGCAAGCCACGGTATGCAGATCAACGCCTCTGAGCTAGAACTTCTTCAGTCCTGCAGCGCCAATCTTGAAAGCCAGGTCGGCAACTGTGGGTATGTCGATTTGCCACGAGGGGCTGCTTGATGACGAGACCAGGGAGTCTATCCTTTATGAAGGATATGGAAGAGTGATCTCGCTAATGGTAGCAGTGCTCCATTATTGGCAGAGAAAGAAAATAAGAAAATAAGATGTAAACACCCTACCAAAAGTTCGGAAACTCAAGTCCACTGGATAGCCCAAGCCGTCGCCGAATACCTTTGATGCAGGTGAAATTCCCGGTGAGGATGGAAACAATTGTCTGGTCTGCACAGCGGTTTGCTTCTCAAACAAGCCGCTGCGGCCATGGATCCGTGAAAGAGCGGGTCGTGACCATGGTAGCACCTGCCCCTATCAATGCTGTCCGTCTCCGCCATTTGTGGACAGGCAACCGACGCAACGCGCGTAATAACTGGCATTCAAACACAAACCCGCCTTTTCGGAGCACAGCTGTTCCGAGGAACCCCAAATAGCTGACACTGAGAAAGGCCAGCCAACTGCTCGGGTTGCATTAGGCGGAGGCAGTGGACGCCTGCGTGTCACATCCCCCAGCCTATCAAGCTCAACCGGCAGCAGACTTGACGGATCATCATCTTGTTACCTTAATTCTCCCCTCCGCAGCTGGTCGAACAAACGTACAAGGCAACCTTGCACTAACACGCTGGCCCCCGCCAAGCTGCATCTCCCGAGGAGGCAATCGAGGGCATTGAGGCTTCCCCAAGCTGCTTGAGACGGAACACAGCCTACTCACCCGTTTTTGTATTCCCAAGTACCCATCTAGGGTCAGGAATATGACATCTCCCCCCTCCCACAAGCATTTGGCCAATCGTGCTCATGACGAGGCAAAGCAACAAGACGCTGGCTGTTTGGATCCCCAGAGGTTAACTACTCAATCCCCGCCGCCTGCGCGGCCTAGAGAAAGAAGTGATGCCCAATACCCCCTTATACTCCTATGAGGGACGAAACACCAATGGCGAAAGATTTACCCATTCCGTCCAAACAAAGCCACCGAGAACAATCGCTCGTCAAGCCCCGGTATCGTCCCATGATCGAGAGGACAAGAATAGAAATGAATGCCAAGACTCAAAACTCAAAACTCACACCGCAGTGACTCCGTGTGGCCTGTCATCGGAAGGTAAACAAACCTTCCATGTAGCCCATTGTCTGTTTTCATAAAGAGATGGCGAAGGCAACAATCCTCCGGTGGTCATTTGGGTGAATAGACTTGAATAGATAGCCACGTGGAGGTTACCGGGATAGCTGATCCTCCGTCTAATTCGCGTCTATGTTGTGCATCGAGAATTCCCACCCACTTGAAGTCTCTACATCGTGCTGGGAAGAGAAGTTTGGGTATCTTTTGAGATATCGCCACGGCGCCCGCTGGTGAGCTGGTAGATGCATGAAGACATCCAAAGACCGCACCCTCACATCCACAGGCAACAAGGGATTCACCAATTTCATCGCGTCAGCTCAAATCACAAGTCAAAGCAGGATGAACAATCAGAGGAGAACATGTAATAATATTATCATCTAACTTTGCCCGGAGAAACTAACAGCCCACTAAGATCTGCCGTCCGATGTCTAAAGTCTGAACGGCCATCTTCGTCCAAGAACTATTGGCTCTCCTGCGGTTCTGCGTCCGAAAAAAAGAAAGTTTTTTTTTCGTCGGATATTTTGGCATCCGGCCTCTCGTTCCAATTCCTGTTCGGCTCCCGGTCTGCCATACTTAAATGAAGCAGCCGTTGCTGTGAGCTTGATCCGTCCAGGCCAAGAGCGATGCCAAGCTGTCAGAAGAGTTTGCCTTGCAGCATCTCTTGTCTGTACCAAAGCTCCAAAAGTGTTTGATCGTAAGGCTACCATTTGATGCTGTTCGCCGGGCGAAGGCTAAAACAGCTGGCACGCCGTAAGTTTCGATATCGTCATCCTGCCCAGGCATGAACCAAAGTCCAAGCTGGCGAGGATATCAAGTTTCCGAGAGTCGTGAAGAGGTAGTCGGGAGCCGGTAACCACAGCCTCGAAGGTGGTGCCAGGTCGCCAGCCAGCTTCGTCCCAAACCAAACTCCCATAACAAAAGCCATCCCAATGCCTGCCCATCGCCATGTCGCCCGTGACATAGTATAACGCGGCCTGGCAAACGCGTGTCTCATTCCACCCGTTTCATCAACCACCTCTCCGCCGTCCTGAATTAGAGACGCGGAATCATCTTCCCCATCTCTCAAAGTTCGTGGCAGGCTCTCCATTCCCGAAAGCGCATATGAAACGCCATCAATAGCGTGTCTTTCATGCCCGTACGCCAGACGACTCCATAGCCGTCGACCGTCCGCGGCGCCCGCAAACGCCTGTATATGAAAATTAAGCCAAATACCAATCAATCCCCCTTCGGACCCTCCAAGGCCCCGATGACCTCAACCATGAGAACCGTGCGTTATCCTTTGTTTTATCCCTGTGCCGCCGATGCATCGTAGAAGCGGCGAAGAGAAGTGCCGTATAGAGCGAGAGAAGGCACCACAACAGTGATCCGCGTGGAATACGGGCCTGTATATGGCGGAAAAACTTCGGTGCTCCGTCTATGCCGTGTAAATGCGGAAATAGAGCCATCGTATCGAAGAAACGGCAGGCGAATGTGGGGAAAACCGCAGAAGAAATTAGGTATGATACAACCGACCATGTCGAAGAGTTCGCATGTGGCGCATATCGAGAAGAGAGCACGACCAGCTTCGAGCTAGAGGTGCTTTGGATAGCGGCTTGATCGTATGAGTGGTGTGCTCAGTGGACTTCGTCGGTGGCACGGCCAGAGGGGATGAAGGGGAATCGTATGTACAGTCAGACAGAAAACAAAAAGAATGAAAAGCACAAAACACCCCATCACACCCCTCTCATCAAAAAAAATGGAGATGAGAGGAGGTTTAGGACTGCTGGGCAGGGCCCGGCTGGGGCTGGCCCTGTCCTTGTCCCTGACTACGACCACCGCGTGGGCCGCCGAAGTTCTGTCGTGGATTCTGTCCCTGAAAGCCGCGACCGCGACCGCCACGCGAAGGTCCGCCCCGGTTGTTGAAGCCACCGCGGCCCTGGTTGGAGGGGCCGCCGGGGTTGTTCTGACGACCGTTCTGAGTTTGGTACTCTCCCTGTCCAGGCAGGGGACCCCGGGGCTGGGGTGCCGGAGACTGGGACTGCTGAGAAGGGGGGTTCGTGGGCTGCTGTTGCAGTTGTTGCTGCTGGGGCGGTTGGTTGCCCGTGCGGAAGTTAGAGATGGGGCGAGGAATCGACTCGGGGTTTTCGTAGACGTAGAGACTCTTGTCAATATTCTGGGGGATAGCCTGGATCTCCGTGCCAAGGTCGCGCTCGATGTTGTAGAGGTTGAAGCGGTCGTCCCAGTTGATGAGGTTGATAGCCAGTCCAAGATGGCCATAGCGGCCAGAGCGACCGATACGATGAAGATAGGTCTCAGCATTCTTCGGGAAGTCGAAATTGATAACGACGTTCACAGCCTGAATGTCGATACCACGGGTGAGGAGGTCAGAGCAGACCAGGTTACGACAGACGCCGTTGCGGAAGTCGTGGAAGACCCGGTTACGGGCCTGCTGAGCCATCTTGGCGTGACTGTAGAAGCAGGAGTAGCCCAACTCGGTGATCTTCTTCGCAAGAAGCTCGACACGGTTGGTGGAGTTGCAGAAGATGATGGACTGGTTGATCTGAAGCTTGGAGAACAGTGTGTTGAGGCAGTGGACCTTTTGCTTCTCCTCGACAAAGGCGTAGTACTGAGTGATACCCCGCAGAGTGAGCTCATCCATCAGGTTGATCTCATATGGGTTGGCCATGTTCTTATCCGAGAAATGCTTTACCGAAATAGGGAAAGTTGCCGAGAAGAGCATGACCTGACGGTCCTTGGGGTGAAACTGGAGCAGTTGCTCGATGACGGGTGTAAACTCAACGGAGAGGAGCTTGTCGGCCTCGTCCATGATGAACATGGGGCATTCGCTCAAATCAGCGACCTGCTTGCCAGCCAGGTCGAGGATTCTGCCAGGGGTGCCCACTACTATGTGGACGGGGTCCTGGAGGCGAACAATGTCATCACGCAGTCCAGTACCGCCGGTGGTGACCATGACATTGATGCCGAGATGCTTTCCCAGTGTCTTGCACACCTGCGAGGTCTGCATGGCGAGTTCTCGGGTAGGGACGAGGATCAGGCATTGGATCTTGGAGACCTTGGGATTGATCTTCTCCAGTGCCGGGATGACAAAAGCGGCCGTCTTGCCGGTTCCATTCTTGGCACGCGCAAGAATGTCCTGGCCGGTGAGAGCGACGGGAATGCTCTCCTCCTGAATCGGAGACGGCTTCTCGAAACCAGCCTCAAAAATTCCCATGAGCAGATCGCGCTTGAGACCGAAGTCCTCAAACTCGAAGCCCTTTGTGTTCGTCACATCCTGCACACACAGCCAGTCAGTCCAAGCTACACAATGAGACCAACCGTATAAAGTCAATCGCATACCTCTGTCTGGTGCCTTGTGTCCTTGGCGGGGAGTTTTAGAGATTTCTTCCAGTCCTCAGAGCCTGAGCCATCGCTGCTTTTGTAAGCCAATGTCCATTCCAACTGCAGTCAGTTTCGCTCTGCCGAAACGGGACGACAAACCTCAATGTGGTTGCCCTGAGTTTCTCAGTGAGACTGTCTGACATTTTGATTGTAGTGGGGAGTGAGACTGGTGTGTGGGCGAGTGGTCGGTCGTGGAAGTATCAGACCGCGCGGATCTGGAGGGTGTCTCGTGCGGCACAAGACACTTTGAGATGGTGATGTATTCGGTATGCGCTATGGCAGCATTCGTCGCATAACGTGTTGGCGACAAATTATGGGGTATGTCGCAGAGGAGAATGGGAGCGGCTCCAGTCCCTAGCAGGCGGTGGCGCTTGCTGGTCGCTTGGGTGCGGACGCGGAAGGGGAGAGAAAGCTTTGGTGGTTTGGTGCGCGGAAGTCGCAAGTGGAGGACAGATTGGTACGGGGGTTCGGGGATGGAGTGCTCGATTCGTTCGGTTCGAGGATATCGTGGGACACACCTACTCGTGGGTTGTGGTGTTTTTGCAGAAGATGCGGGGCGTGAGGTTGTGGTTTGGCAACAAGGTGGGCTGGAACAGCTTTTGCGAGGTTGTCAAAATCTCCAGCCCGCCGAACAGAGGTTTTCGACATCACGTGCGGCGTCTGGGGGGGCTTCGGTGGCAGCATGTGGTCCGTGTGAGGCAGGGAGCTGCAACACCGAAGAACGCAGTTCGCTCAAGAGCTAGCGGAATTATCCGATTCCAGCGCCAAGGGTCGCGGCTGCAGGACCCGTCCCCAACTTTGATCACAAAGTTGCCGCCAACGACGGACCCATCCGCCATTCGCATCATCCGTCGTCACGGCCATTGTCCGCCATCATGGGCCCTCAGCTTCGCCGGGACCACCCCGATACAACCCCTTTTGGCCTGCCATCATGATCATCCAGAAATCAACGACTGCAATCTGCCACAGCAGCGGCCCCTCGCTGTTCTCGCCCCTGTCGGCCGCCATCACGTCACCATGTCGATCGCGGGGTCGCGCGAGCACCTCTCGCCCCCAGTCGCGGGCCCTCGCCTCCGTCTCCTCCGCCCGCGATGAGCGACCTCACCCTTCAGGCTCAGGGGCAAGCCCTTCCCACGGCTCCGACACCCCCTGGCCGACCGCCCTGCACCCGACCCCCTACGAGATCTTCTCCCAGTCCGCCGCGGCCCCCTACAGCAAGCTGCGCTTTCTCGAGCTCGTCAAGCTCTACCACCCCGACCGCCATCACCACACTTCCCACGATAACATCCCCCACCGCACCAAGCTCGAGCGCTACCGCCTCGTCGTAGCGGCCAACTCTATCCTCTGCGACCCGGAGCGCCGCAAGCTCTACGACCGGTACGGCGCCGGCTGGGAGGGCCCACCTCCCTCCTCCTCCCCACCCTACGGAAACGATGGTGATACCCTCCGCTCGGCGGACCGCGCGTGGCGCCGCAAGCCGAACAACGCCAGCATGAACGCCACATGGGAGGACTGGGAACAATGGTACGAGCGCCGTGACGGCAGGGAGAAACAAGCGCCGATATTCGTGTCAAACGGGGGCTTCGTGGGGATTGTTGCGCTGCTGGCGCTGATTGGGGGGTGGGGACATGTCAACAGGGCGGGGACGAACGCGGCGAAGTTGATGGATATACGAGAGGAGGAGCATGTCAGGGCGAGCAAGGTTATACGGCAGAGGCAGACGATGAGCGCCGGGTTGAGTAAGGAGGATAGGGTGAAGTTCTTCCTTCAGCAGAGGGAGGGATGGGGAGATGAGCCACCGGTGGGTGGGCATCCGCCCCCGGATATACGGCCAGGGAGGGGATGAGGAATGGGATGCGAGATGGAAGAGAGATTGATCACAGGGGCTATGGCCTCGTTTTGTCAGTTGTCAGCCTCGAGAGTGTTTCCAGGGCTTGCGAGAATACGTCGGCGATGAGATAGCATCGCCAGGGCCGAGGAGGCCAGCAAGAGAATGGAGAACAAGTAGGTTGGAGGCACTCCTAGTTTGGGCGCAAGTATATGTGTACACTACTGGGCTTAATCGTTGGCCAATTGTAGACAGGTTCTTCAAGTGGGAGCGAAAATTGCCATCTCCCAGCTCCAACAATTTTGTGCTGAAGAACTGCATACTTACTGTGCCCTCTGGCTGACAGGACGGGAGGGGAAGCTCCTGGTCTATACTCTATGAGTCCTGAGGCCAGCAGAGCTATGGAAGCAACAATCAGCAACCTAACTGTACGGCTAGACATATGGAAAGTCACGTGGAGGAAGTCCTATACTCGACCACTAGATGTTATGCCCCTTATACATCCACAGGCTGAGGAAGCATAGGGGCGAGTTGACGCACGGACCAGCTGTCAGGGGTTGGAATAGCTTCGCCCCTGGGCCCCTGAGTTGTAAACAGACCAAGGGGGTCACGTCACATGCGGATGTTGTGAGCTGCGCTGTGCTTCGGTCTTGGTGTTGAGGTATGCTGCTGAATGGGGGCATTGTTTTTTTTGTTTTTGTTGAGGCTGCAATGCAGTGTCGCAGATGTCGGGAGGCAAAATCCCACCTCAGCGCCGGGTTCAGTGCAGCGGGTGCAAATGACGTGTATCTGGCTGTATGGTGTGTGCGGAATCTTCATGGGCTTTTTTGTTGCTTTCAGGATTGTCACGGTTGCGCCGTCAAAGCGGTGGTGGTCGGGTGGGGTTCTAGCATTGAAGGCGCAGGCTCTGTATAGAGACGTGATCCTATGTCCTGCGCCTGCACTGGTCAGCTGATAGCAGGGAGAGTAAAAATTCGGGAGAATGAACATGCTACCTTTTGGTTGCTTCTCTTGTCCCAGTTTTGTGGGTGTGCCTGGCGGTTGTTCTTGGTTTTTGGACTCTTGCATGTGGACTGGGCGATTGCTTCCATGTCCTGAATCTGTGACGGGGTTGGGAAAATGAGCGTTTCAGTGAATTTGACCTAATTTTCCGGAGGGCCGGCGTCGAAGTGGCTGGAAAGAAATGGAAAAGATTATTGGTTCTTGACCATCATCGCAATTTTGGCAGTCGACCGTACTGGGTGGCTCTTGTTCACTGGAACTATCATTGTGAGGATCTTGGGCTTCAGGCTACGAGCCCTCGCCAAAAACATCCACCAGTACTGCTCACATAGTGTCATTCAAAGCGAACATTGACTCATTATATGGGCTGATTATTGATACTAGGTATCCGGACAGCTATAACATGCCCATATTCCAAATTTGAACGCCTCCATGATGACGATTAGGATCAGGATATTTCTTCGCGATCCCAGAAATTTTCAATCTGCCCCGCGGGTCCCGGTAAAAGAAGGCTAACCAATAGCAATATCTTCAGGTTGACTTGAGTTCCATTCAAGGGAGAACCGACCAATGTGTATGTCCCGCCAGACTCGTGGCCCGGTATACTTCATCCTATTGTGACCTCAGCTATGCCCCTCGCCCCGTTGCCTCGCTGCCTCGCTGCCTGAGAGAAGGTGCATGAAAAATACTTCAGCCTCGATCCTGCTCCTCTGCCTTCTTTTTCTTCCTCTCCTCCCAACAGCAAGCCATCCTTCTGGTGATACCCCCAGAGCCAGTTCCTCCGGCTCCATTGATCGGTAAGTCTAACAACATGACTGTGTTGGCCACCATCACTTTCATCTTCACAAGTCACCCTCCTTGTGCTTTTTTTTACGTCCATCGTCAGCTTCACGTACTCTCACCCCAGGCTCGGCTCTGCCCCTCCGCCCATTTGAGGCATCGCGCTTGCGCCTTCCGTCCGAGCACGCCTTACACCTTCAGTCCAAACTTCACATCTAAATCACTCTTTCGTCTCAAGCTGACAGGCCCTCTAGGCCATAAAAAGCTCCCGCCAATCTTTCTCTGGCAGCTTCGTAAGTAGTCCTTGACCCTGTATTTGTCGGATGATTCTGTCTAACAACATTTTTCTCCAGACCAAACCACCATGTCCACGGCCCAAGGCAGCTCGGAGGGGGCTGCGGCCCAACCCCTCCCGGCGCCGGTACCACGGGCACCCTCGCGGGTCCCAACGCCCGTCGGTTCGAGCCGTTTCGGGGGTTCCCGCTGGAGGTCCAAGCCCTCGTCTTCGGACAGGCTCTCCGGCAGCCCAACATGCACCATTGCCGGGCCACACGCCGTAGACAGCCCACGGCAGCAGCCGGATGGGAGCTCGCGCTCCATCCGGTGAGCGCCACATATGCTGGTGACAGGTCCGGGTTCCACCTCCTCGCGGCGGTGGAGTCGGTTTGTAGGGGTGCACACCAGGTTGTGCGCCGTGCAACCGAAGCTGCGGCACCCCGCCCTGCCGCCAGACACAAAGATGGACAAGGAGGGTGACCTCCTGTGCATCAGGGTTCCTCCCAAGGGGATGGGCCCTAACGCCTTTGGACCCTGGAATTGGGTCACCGAGTTTCATCGTAAGTCTTGTCTCTATCACCTCACCACTGAGCACTCTTTGCTTTTTGGCTGCTGAGAGCCTTTGAAATTCTGCTGTCACTACGTCGCGTGGAGCCTAAGGTGCCACGCGCTTGTCTCTGACTTTGCTAGTTGCCGAGCGCTTTCACACTCGCCTGGCCCGTTGCTATCTCCCGACTCTTCGCCATTTTCTAGGCAAATTCACATCCGCTTACCCAAAGCTAACATCTTTCAAAGCCAAGGGTTCAAAATCTGCTCGTGGGAGCTGGCTGGGTTTGCAGATTGCTTCCCTGGCCTTAAGTCCTTTATATCGTCCTGCTTCCAGAGGACGACGCGAGATCCCAGGCTCTCTTCGACTTGTACGCAGATCTCTTCTTCGCCGGTAAGTTACCAACCCTCCCTCTCATCCGACTCACGTTAAGGGAGGCTACTGGGCCTGCTTCAAATCTAGCATTGCGCTCTTGGTTCTCGTATTCTTCTTCTCGCACCGCCGGGTCAGATTCCAGGTTGGTCCGATTACAAAAGGCTTTCAATTTCTTTCGGCTCCTCTCAACTTTCGACGGCTAGCATTCCAGAACGCTGGAAAAAGACAGTTGAAGTTTCGGTTTCAACAGGTTTATTTCCTTCAGCGTGGGGAAGATTCAGGTTCCGGACTCATGCCCTAGTCGTTGAAGGATTTTGTAGTAGTATATCTAGCATTTATTGGTAGCATGGGCGGTGGCGTTTCCGGATAAAGGGATCGGGGTCTTCAGGCTTCGGGCAATATGCCCCGGTCACTCATGGCTTTCTTCTGCTTTCGGTTGCAAGAGTTTGAGAATTAGGCGGCTTTTTTGATAGGTAACTAGAGCAGGGTTTCGGGAGCGAGCGAAGAATGGGGTTTAGACCTATCCAATAAGCTGTGGTTTGTCAGATATCTTGTATTGCGAGACGAATCTCATCTCAAGCGCTATGGCTACACTAGTGCCTTTGAGACCCGGCTTAAATCATCCCTCCACACGAACAGGCGGTCCATGCTGGTAGTAGTAATTCGACTTGCCAGCGAGCCCAAACACGCCGAGTCCCATCATCGCGGGATTCGGCGACATATCCATCCACGCTCCAGGCATCTGTGTTTCACCCAATCCACGCTTTGAGGTCTTCCCGCCATTGCAGGTGGTTGGGGCCTCGATGACGTTTTTCTGCAGGTGAAGGGAAATGTGATGTTAGCAAGTTCTGGTGGATCCAAGTAAGAGAGAGGGAGAGACGGCGGGCCAGTTCTTACCACGGCTTCGTGAACAATCCAGGTTCTATCGAGTCTACCTCCGAATAACGACGGAGCGTAGGCTCGGACAAAAGCTTTGTATCCTACGTCGGCGCCATAGCAGTAGGACAGGCCGTTGCCGGACTGGTAGCTGATGTCGGCGAACATGCGGCCGTATGTGTCGACACCGAAGTCGATCTACAGCTCTGTTAGCTTCGGGCGCATTTCCCCTCTCTGCGCCATCGACCGCCCAGGAGTGTCGGGGTAGAGGTGAACTACTTACCGCGGCGTTTGCTACTTGTAGTTTCTCGTTCCACACAATACCAAAGGTCACCATAGGTGTGAAATGCGCCTCGATCATGCCGGACGCGCCGATATCGTAGCTGAACTGCGGTCCCTTCGTTTTATTGCCGATCGCGTTGTTCCCGCTGTCGTCTCCGAACTTGCTGCCTAGGTCGTCCCCATCAGAGGGATCATCGCCTCTGTACGGGTAGCTCTGTGAGTAGTCCCACGCGTTTAATGTGACCTGCAGTTTGGCGTTGCTACATGTACATGAGGTGTACACGGTTAGAGAATGTGTCGTGTGATTTCAAAGTTAGGAGTAAAGACTGGACTTACGCATGCACCTCCATGACGCCTTCCAGGCCGACCTTAATCTTGAACTGGGGCCCAATGGTTACGATACCGGGGATGGAAATACTGGCTCCGAGCGGGGCGACGTTGAGGATCTCGTTCTCCAAACTGCCAAATCTCAGCTGACCAAAAGCTTCAAAGTCGAGCAGCACAGTGATAAACCCCTTGTTACGCAGGGTAACGTGCGACTGTTTGAAGGAACTGAGGTCTCCCAGGCTGCCGATGAGGGTGAGCTGAGCTGAAGTCTGCATCTTAATATTCGTTGCGACCTTTAGCTTGGCCGACAGAGTAGTGGGCACGCCCGGAGTCAACTGGCAGTCGCGGCGCTCGTTGAAAAGCGTGTACTCGTAAATGTCGTTAACTTCATGGCGTAGCAGCGTGTGGTTTGTTTCCACGTCCTTCATCTTGGTGATCCAGTTGTCGAGCGTGATGGAGAACCAGCGCTCGTGTAACTTATGCAGTTCGTGATCAGGCGTCGCCCGGCGCTCCATGTGGTAGGTATGGTCGAGCCATGACGTCCAGTCACCCCCATGATCCTCATGAATCTCGCGCTTGATGTCCTCCATGCTGCGCTTTGTCACTCCCGGGGCAGCTGCAGCATTTGATTAGTAGGTAGATTCGCGATGTGACAAAAAGGGGCTATGGTTAGGGCTAGGCTAAAAAGAGAACTCACAGACAACAGCGGACCAGTATCCAGGGTTATCGCTGTAGTCGATGCGGATCAGGGCCTTGGAGTCCCGCTTCTGGAGGATGGAAAAGTCATAGTCGAAGGTGAGTTTGTACACAGGGGGATTCTTGACGCCGCGGCGGACGTTCCGGATGTTGATGTGCGGAGGCGGTAGCTCATCGTAGACCGGTTCCACAGAGACGGCCATGGCGTACTTTCCCGGTCCACATCCGGCAGGCATCCTGATGACAGTAGCCGGGACCTCACCGAGGAAGATGTGGTGGCAGTTGGAGTCGGACGAGTCCCTGTCGTCGGTGCACACCATGCGGGCCGTCTGGCGCTCCTCGTGGAGCTCTGTATCGCAGTCGTACACCTCCCAACCGGACCCCTGACGCTTATCAAGTGTTGTCACTTCGTTAGCTGGGCCATCAATGAGATACCACGCAAAACTGTTGCTGTTAGGGTCGCTGTTTCCCTTGTCCTGCTGCCGTCCGCCCATGGTGTTGTCTGTCATCAGCGCGAAATCTGTGACGCTGTCGGACGGCAAGTTTTTGAGGTCTTCCGGGAAGAACAGATTCGCCACCGGCACCGGTAGCTTTTTAACCGACACCTTGAGTGCGTCGATATTACAACAGAGAGTCGGTTGGACCTCAGTCGAGCCGACGCATTCGGGGCTGCAGCCCTTCTGGAAAGCTGGGGGAGGGAGGATGCACGGGAGCGTGCCACCGCCGCCCTCGTGCGTGCCGAGCTTGACCTCGCTGCCGCTGCACTGTCCGGGGGCGCAGTTTGGCCTACCGCCAATAGTCCAGTGGCAGGCGAGCTTGTCGATGTCGACGCTTGACGAGCAGCAATAGGGATTGACTTTGGTGCGGCCGCAATTCCCCTGACGCCATGTCACCCACTTCTGCCCGGCTTCGCACCCATCCTTGGTGTTGAAGTTGACGCACACGCTGCCGTCACCGGCCCAGTTGCAAAGCTTCTCGCCCACTTCTTCCGTCTTGCAGCAATATGAGGCCTTGCCTCTTGAGCAAGCCGCGTCACCGCCGTTGAATGTGTAGTACTTATCCTTGACAACAAGTACCTCGTCGGTGTTGCACTGGCTATCGCTGTTGGTGTTGCAGCTAACACCCAGATTATACCCTCGCCAGGTGCAGAAGTCCGGATCTGGTGAGCCGTCAAGCGGACAGCAGAGGTCTTTACGCAGCTTGCCGCTCCCATCGGCGCAGCGTACATCCGTGACCTTTTGCATGCCGGGACCGCAGGCTTTTCCGCAGTCTGAGAATTGGCATCCGCTCGCTGTGAACGTGTCCCAGTCAGAGCCGCTACCGACCCCGCCAAAGTAATCGAGCCCCTTGTCGCCAAGCACTGCTGACAGGAGCTCGAAGTCTGCTGTGTCCTGGTCGATAGCCCAGATGAAGAGTCCGCGAAACCTGGTGACAAGAAATAAGTAAGAAACGAAAAGAAAAAAGACGGAAGGCATTTTCTTACCCTACTTCGTTGGCGTACTTGACTTTTGCCTTGATCGTCTCGGGGTCGTCATACCCGACCCATTGGTCGTTATTGAAGCGCACGTACTTCGTCATCGTCTCTTTATCGTGTACGGGCTTGGCACCGGTGCTCTTCAAAATATCTTTGATCTCCTGGTACGACAGATAGCCCTCTTGGCCCGTACACGTTCCCGCTTTCCCTGGTCCACTGAACAGACATCCCGGCTTGTCGCACTTGGGATCCTTGAGCGTATAGCTTCGGCCATAGAAGCCCAACCCCATGTTCACCTTCTCTGCTGGCACGTTGTTGCGCCATAGCAGCTGCAGCGCGTCTTTGATCTCGGTCATGTTCGTATGTGTATACACCTTGTTTCCGATCCAGTTGGAGCGGTCGTCCCAGCTGCCGTGCATGTCGTACGTCATGAGATTCACGAAATCGACCTCTGCGGCCATATTTTCGATGTCGAACCACTTCATGTACCAATACGACGCGGGGGCCGTGAAAGACAGCCCCCAGCCCCGGCCGCGATTCTGGAAGTGTCGGTTGATGTCCTTACAGAGCAGCACGTAGTTGGCCGTGTCCTCGGGCTTGCCGCGCCGGTCAGGGGCCCCGGGATACTCCCAATCGAGATCGACACCGTCGAAGCCATGGCTGACCATATATGTGTCGAGCTCTCTGATGAAACGCGCCCGCTTGACTTCCGTGCTTGACAGATCACTCCAAACAGGCTGTGTGACCGTGTCGTTGTCGCTGAACGTCCATCCACCGAGCGACAGCCACACCTTGACCTTGGGCGCGCGTGTTTTAATATTCGTAACCGCCTGGTAGTACTTGTCTTCGAGCGGCGGTTTCTTTCCTTCCTGGATCCCATGGATCACATAGGTATCGGGCTTAATGTATGCGAAGGCCGCATTGACGTGCGAAACGGCACCGAGCCTGATGTTCGTCTCGGTGGTCTTTTTCGCACATTTTTCACCCGCCAAGGTCCAAGTCTGAAAGTAACCAATGACAGTGCTACGGGCATCGTACTTCCAGGGATGCGCTGCCTTGAAGTCGGTACCGCAGTTGGACTGGCAGTTTTTGGTCTTGGAACAGAAATCAGAGAGTCTGTATCCGCGTATCAGCATCAGCCCAGCGGTTTTCCCCTCAATGCCACGGATTGAAAGAAGAACAATTCCAGGCAGGCAGTACTCACGTTCCGCAGAACCCCCACTCTGAGCAACAAACATTGAGGGGGCATAACTTCCCGCCAGCCTGTTTGCCGCATTCCTCGTCCGCTGCATGCACAAGGGCATTTCGGTCAAAAGTGGCGTGAAGGCAGATGATGGATATCAACAAGTACAGCAGTCGGGTTCCTGTCCCTGATGATGGCTGCGCCATAGTGGCGGCGATGTGTCTCTGTTGCGGCTACTTACCACTTGCAGCAAACAAAGCACTGGCACAAAAGAGGGAGTCAACGATGGACAGTAACGAAGGGTAAACCGGGCTTCAATCGATAAGGAAAGGGGGGTAGATCTTGCGCAAACTGCTGCAGACCGTGCGGAAGCAATTGGGATGGGAAAGGGGGCAGAAGTGAGGGTGTCCAGAGATACCTCAATCCGAGTATGTGCCCCTGACAGGCATTTTCACTTACACGGTTGCATCCACAGGCGGGGTGGCATTAAAAGTCTGCCGTGTGGGAGCTCGTGTAACAGTGCTACATATTGATACAAGGCCGTTGGGTGGCTTTTAACCACGGCGTATTTCGAACCGAATCCCCAATTTTTCAGGTTGGGCATTTCAATTTCGTTCTGCCGGCGATGGATTCGCTTCCCAGCTCCTGTGTTTCCCGGGTTGATTGTTTCTCCTCATGCTCTCTGTGCTAGTCTCCCAGTGGCTTCGAGAGGAGAAGCGCGGGATCCGTGCTAACTTCCCTCGACTGTGGTCTCACTCTCGTTCTTTGCGCTCATTATCGGTCTCGCTTTCCTTCTTGTCCGTATCTTGGGACCTCAATGACACATCGACAATGGCTTCAGTCAGAGCAGTCCTTCTATTGCCCTTCCTGTGGGCCCTGGGCGTCACCGCTCAAACCCAGCAGCAGCTTTACATCTTCAACATTACCACACCCATCGATGGCCTGTCGTCGACATGTATTCAGGTTCTCAACCAAGCAATTGCCTGTGATCCGATGCTCCTGAGCGTCGACAGCGACAACTCGCAGAGCGATGATACGCTTGCCTCTGTCTGCGGGACCACCTGCACCAACGCTTGGTCTACATACCTGCGCCGGGTGACAGGAGCATGTGGGACATCGAGATATGATGGAGGAAACGGGCTGCTTTACCTCCCGCTGTATAACATCGAGCCCGTCTACGAAAAGTTCCAGAGCATGTGCTTGAAGAACTCGGCAGGGAAGTACTGCAATGCCGTGATGCGTGATGCGCTGGGTATTGATCCCATCGGCCAGACACGGTCAAGTGGACTGCCAGAGCTGCCGGCCACGGCGATGTGCGACGGGTGCTTCTTTTCAAGTCTCGCGCAGGTGCTGGGGATGCCCTACTCATCGGCGCCCGAGTCCTCGACCGTCCTGTCAAAACTGCAGGTGACATGTAAGACGACCATCGCCGTGACGTCGCCGACCAAGACGACATGGTCTATCCCGTGAGAGCTGCCCTTTCCAAGTGCTGATCCGTCTCTCTCACAACATTGAACTGACCGGTCGCCAGCGCATCAACCACACCCCCCGCTACCGGCTGCCAAGGAAAAACTTACACCATCAAATCCGGAGACACATGCCAGTCAATCGCCATGGCGCAAGGTTTCAGCACGACGCAGCTGCTCGAGGCCAACAGCCTGGTGGCCTATTGCCGGTCCTTCCCCAAGGCCGGGTCGACCATATGCATCCCGGACCGTCTTAAATGCAAGCCGTACGCACCGCGGCTCGGAGACACATGCAACAGGATTGCAGCCGCCAACGAGGTATCCTTTGCGCAGATTGTCTCGTGGAACCCCGAGGTCGGCGAGCTTTGCGGCAATATCGCGAAGGTAATCGACAAGGCCATGGTCCTCTGCATATCCGCACCCGGCGGTGCGTGGGTGGACCCGTTCCCCGTCACCTCGACAAGCACTTCCAAGATCGACACCATCTTCACCATGACGGGCACGGCCTTCTCAAACCTGCCCTCGGCTACGGCGGGAATGCCTCTGGAGAACGACCCGTTCCCCAACCTGGGATATACCACGCCGTTCGCAAACGGATCCCGCATGGACTGCCATGTGTACGCCACACCACCGGTGCTGCTCGACCCTCACAATGGCACGTGGAGCTACTCGTGCGAGGACGTGGCGAAGGCGTATGGCATAACCGTCACAAATCTTCTGGATTGGAACCCTGATATCAACGCCACGAGCGGGACGGCGTCGCCGTGCGTAATGCTCAGCAGCCAGAAGTACTGCGTACAGCCGACCTTCCAAAACGCGACGGGTATCGTGACCAACTGCTCCATGACGGCCGTCGCCGAGCCGCGGTTCGGTTCGTGCAAAGAATTTGCCGGCGCGTACAATATCACCACCGCGGCGCTTGCTGCATGGAACTCGGGTGTGAACGCCACATCGTGCTCAGGGTACGGCACCGGTACGTCGTACTGCGTTGCTGCGAGCCACTTCAAGAGCCCGGATACCACGGGGAACTGCGCGTACTGGGCCACGGCAGACAGGGCTGACCGTGAGTTTTCTTTTCTTCCCTTTGCCATCCTTCTTTATCGTCTTCGTTGGGGACGGGAGAGTACCCAGCTGATACCATTGCCAACGACAGCATCACTCTGTCCGACGTTCGAGGCAAAGTATAAGTTGGAACACGCGCGGTTCGTGGCGTGGAATCCCTCGCTGGGGTCTAACTGTAAGTTCCCGTCCAAATCGCACTGTTGGATTGCAGGCTAACGCAGGGGTAGGCACCGGCGCGGTAAGGGGCTACGACCTGTGCGTTGGGATACCGAGCTTCCATCCTGGGTTCCCTTGATATCCCGCCGCGCGGGTACGTAGTTTTGGCGAACTGCCCAATCAGTAGGTGGTGATTAGGGAGATAAAGCGGGAGTTGGTTTCAAGGAGGCTTGATTCATCGATCTGTGGGGTTGCATGAAATCAAGGCCCAGTGACCAAAGGAGGAAGGTGCAAATTGCTGCCTAAGGCATCCATCCTGTGTTGCTCAACATAGTGGAAGAGTCAGATCAGAAGACGCAGGCGGTAGTTACAGCTACGCAAGATCGTTGGATGCGGGTGTGTGGCTGTGCCGCCGGGTTGCTTTCCGTGGATTTTGCCTAGTAATACCAACACGTCCAACAAGACGCTTCCAGGTTGTTGGTCAGACCAATACCCGTAGGATTTTCCCAGTACTCCCTTTCATGCATTGAGGTACTCAAGTGCTCATATTTTGTGCGGATTTATTCCGCAGACTTTTACTGCTTACCCCCCCATTCCCTTTGTGTAATCCTTCGCTCTACAAGGCATTCTCACTGATCCAGAAACACATCCCGAGATTACCGGCCATGCTCCGAATCAACGATCCAGAACAGTACTTCTCCCGGCTTGTCGGTCAGCTCGAGGCCCGTGCAAACGGGCATGGTTCCGCCCTCGGTGCTACCGCAGTCGAAGGCGAAGGCGACGTGACCGACCCCATCCCCAGCGTTGTAGAATTCCGGCTCCAGAACGACGATCTCAAGCCATTCGAGACGTTAGGCAAGTTCCAATATTATTTCCGTTTTACCCCTATCTCCGAACAACCCCCACTGCGATCTGATCCCCGACCAAGCTCGGATCCTAACACCGATGCTTGTTGGCTGCAGACGCTCCCAATCTCAAGCGACTCTGTCTCCAGGTGTACAACGGAGACGACGTCGACACCCTCCGCACCGAACTCACCAACACCACCCCCTCCCTCGCGCCCGAATGGATCGATCTTCTCGCTGTCGTCGCCTATGTCCGCCACCACGTCGCGACCCTCGAATACCTCGTCGCAACGTACACCGCACCAGAAATCCCATCCTTCGACAGTTTTGCCAGCTTCCGGTCCCCCTTAAAGTCTCCTCTCGAATTCACTAACGGCAACACCCGCCTCACGCTCATTCGGATGTGGGCCGCCATCCTGCGCAGCAACACCAACGGCTGGGCTCACCTGCATCGTCCGACGCCGGGCTCCGCCGACGCTGCCGCAGACCCGGACCGATACTGGGACCTGCGCCTTGCGGTGATACGCCTTCTTGAGGACTGGACGCCCCACGACGAGGCGCTCCGGTCCTCAACCACGGTCGCAGACCTACTAACCGCCCTCAGCGACATGGACATCGCTCTTAAGGCGCGCACAATCGCACAACTACTAACCACAATCGACGGTGCGCAGTACGGTTTTGAGACCTACCGGGCCATCCCCTGCAGTCTCGCCACGGCCGAGATGATCATCAAAACGTGCTTCCCCCCCAGCGGCTTCAAGGACCGCAACGCCACCTCCATCCTAATGCCGCTCGCCATGGTCGAAGCCTCTACGCCGGGGTATGCGGACCGAGTGAAGGTCATGCGCCTCGTGCTGGACCACGGCTGCTACGTCAATTCGCGCGCTTGGATGAGCCAGTGGGGCGAACGCACGCCCTACTCGCGGTACCAAGATGGCACCGTCTTGTGGATCGCGGCTGAGCGCGGGGACATGGAGATGGTCGAGTTGCTGCTTGAGTTTGGTGCGCAGGGCACCATGCATGGGCATGGAGGGAAGCTTCCTAGCCAGATAGCGCGGGAATATGGACATGTGGCAGTCGCTGAGCGTATTGAGGGTGAGATGGGGCGGCTGAGTCGAAGGGGGTAAGTATAGACCAATGATATATCCATCAACATAGTTTCAATACTGAATGCGTGGAGTTTTAAACGGCTCACACCTGCATTGCCCATGGTTTGTGTGACACTGCATAAGAACTTTGAATTGCCCTGATGCGAATTTATCTAGGTATTCAAGCTGTGGGAATAGAAAGACTAAACTACGAACCAGCTACGCCAACGCAAAAATATACAAGCTGCCTGAAAAGATTTCTACATGTAACTATCACGGGTTGGGTAGAAATACCCCTGGGAAACCCTTTTGTGCTCACGCGAAGAAGTTGATACCGTCAGGCTCCTCAGGCTCGAATGGAAGGCAGAAATCAACAGCTCGGCGTGCAAGGCTGGCGGCCTCTTCCTCCGTCTTGGGCCCCCAGAGCTCCGCACTCAGGTCATATGGGACCACGCCAGGCGGCAGGCTGCCATCCGAGTAGTTTCCCACTTGGTCTCGGCGAAGGTGGCCATCACCCAGATTCTTCCAGCTGTCCCACTCAATCCTGTAAGCCGGCGGCGTATTCGCATTAGATTTGGCGTCGATGGTGATCAGGTCTCCGATATCTCGTTTGATTCTGGTGAGTAGTTCCGTGGACTCGGTTGTTGCCCAAATGTTGGGCCAAAGGGGTCTGCCTCCCGGGTCCAGCTCAAACCAGCTATAAAAGATCTCCAGGTTTGTCGGCTCGGTGGTGTAAAGGTAGATGGTACCCGTGCACATCTGCGCCAGGGCCCGACTCATGTTCTCAAAGTACTCGATGACGTACGGTCGTCTCTTGAGCTGTCCCGGCGGTGGGTCGTCGACCTCCGTCGTGGTAAGGGGGCGAAGTCTGTTACCATCCAGGTATGGGCCATAATGATTGATTCTGTTCTTTGGGTCTGCACCCTCGTCGATTTTGTTCGTCCAGAGATGCCAGATTGAGTACTTGCTATGTCTGCACGCTACCTGCGTTGCCTTCTTGCTGAGCTGAATGGGGCCGTCTCTTTGCAGCCCCCTGGTGTAGAAGACGCACTTGTCTTTTAGTTGCCCATACTTCACTTGACGTCGGTGTTAGCTACATCACACAGGCAAAATCTAGTCCATGTCACGGAAGATGCGGATTGGGGCTACTCACATTTTCCGTGCCCTTTAAAGTATTCCGTGGTGAAAACCTTGAGAATATCTTTGGCACTTTTGAAATCATCAGGACCGCTAGGGCACGTGAAACAATCCGGATTCGGATTCAATGGCGCCCCAAAACTCATATCAGCATCACTCGGATCCGCGCCCGGGTCAGGAGGTCCTAGTCCCTGCCGCTTGGTGTGTCCTTGACGCTTAGTGCGTGTAACTGCGAGTTGGCGCTTGTTGAAGAGGCTGCTCGACGCTATGTTACCAGTGTCTCGTTTGATGACGACCCCCTGAGAGGAGTACTCTAGCGCTGTACCGTCGAAACTGGGCTCAGGACCGCGACGAAACACATGTGGCGGCTCCTGTGATAGTTGGGCCTGGCCCAGGGCAAAGCAAGCCCCTGCCAGGACGCTGAGCGTGAGCAGTCCTCTCATGGCGAACGTCCGGCGAACATCCGGGATGAGAACAAAAAGCCAGGAAGAAGACGGAAAGAAAGTCAAACGAGTGAAAATGGTGGTCTAGTCGTGAGTTGCACTTTCAGTCATGCGAGGAAAGAGCGCCCGATGAGGGCCGGGGCAGGAATTGCCAGTGGCCAGACAAGCTGCCTTGTTGCCGGCACGGTGTATTGCCGTCTTTCCCGAGGTTTGCGCGACCTACCTCAGACAGGCAGGTCGCGAGTTGTTGGTTCAACCATGCCCCCCCAATGATAAGGCGATCAGCTATCAAAGGAAATAAATCGTTGGAATACATAATTTACCTGCGCCGCAGTCCAGATGGTTGGCTCTGTCATCATGTGCGCGGAATTGATATTAGCCAGAGCGTGGTGTCGCACGAGCTATTACTCAAAGTGCGTGCGCCGCATCCTACGATGCCGGAATGGTACACGGATCGTGTCAATGACAATTTTGTTGGCGACGATTTCGATAGTCCAGCCGAGCCGCGCCCACATACGAGGTCGTATCTTCACTACCTAAGGTAGGTAGGTAAGCGCTCGAAGATTGCAAGGCTCACTGCCGCGTACTTCTTCGATGCACTCCGGGGTTGTCTCTATCGCAGTGACTGTTGGGCCAACCTGGGGAACATATACTCGCTGGTCCAGCTGACGAATGCTCGTTGGTGGCTAGCAGAGATAGGACGCGTACATACCTAGATATTAAGACACGGCTCGTAGGCCAGTCCCTTGGGTTCCAGGCTTATTACCAGTCCCGTTGATTCTGCAAGTTGCGGTTTTGTTCTGTTCGCTGTAATCACATAAGTCTTTGATTTGGTTGAAATTGCTCAATTTACCCATTATCAACGCAGCCATGAAAATCCCGACCTGTCCGGTGGCCGGTGCCGTTGTCCTCGGGCTCCCAGTCTTGGTGACGGGGTACCTCGTGGATCCCCCGACGACGGCTGATTCCACGACGGTGTCGGACTGCTCGGCCTGGATCGTCGCCTCTTCGGGCGACACCTGTGCTGCTGTGGCCTCGGCGAACTTCATCACTCTCTCCGACTTCCAGGATGTGTACAACCCCTCGCTCGGCTTGGCATGCAAGATGAAGACGGGGCAGTCCTACTGCGTGGAGCGTAACTGGGGTGCGGCTCCGCCCGTGACAACCACGAGCACGGCCCCGACTCCCACTGGAGGCAACGGCGTCACAACGCCCCTTCCCACGCAATCCGGTATGGTGGGAAACTGCAACAAGTTCGTCCTCGTCACTGGCGGTGGCTGCTGGGACGTTGCGAACAATGCCGGCATCTCCCTGCCGGACTTTTATGCCTGGAACAAGGGCGTCGGCGATAACTGCGAGCATCTGTGGGCTAATACCTATTATTGCGTACGTATTAACTCGCTCATTCCCTGCGCATCGTCTCACTTTCCTTCAAATTAACAACCTGCCACAGATCGGCATCATCGGCGGCACCACCAGCACCACCGTTGCCTCCACGGGCACAAAAACTACCACCAACCACCAA
>Ga0247760_1001254_pt1 | contig 24232 bp, 25 predicted proteins | sample UWRJL171409R4_FD_179936 | JGI IMG/M metagenome (GOLD analysis project Ga0247760, IMG submission 179936) | Plant litter microbial communities from Arlington Agricultural Research Station in Wisconsin, United States - UWRJ-L171-409R-4 | ecosystem: Environmental > Terrestrial > Plant litter >... | reverse complement strand
CTGTGGTGGTGGAAGGGGAGGAGGGGGAGGTGGTAAGGCTGGGAGGAGGCTTTTGTGGGGGAGGGGAGGAGAGGTTGATGTGCCCGATTTCAAAGTCGAATTGGAGAGTGAGGTCGATCCCGGCGACGCTGGAGATGTGCGCGAGGGTGGTGGGGTGTTTCCAGGCGGAGTAGACGAAAGGGGCGTATCTGGGGGGAGGGAAGGGGTTAGATAGGGAGAAGGGGGGAGGTAAGAGGTAGGTGGTAGGAAGGGAAGGGAGAAAGGGGGAAGAAATACCGAAGAGGGTGGAAAGGGGCCAGGGGAGAGGAGAAAGGGGGTAAGGGTATAGTAGAGGGAAAGAAAGAGAGAGACTAACTTGTCAGCGTAGCCCCTGAGCTGTGCTTGTGCGAGGTTGCTCGAGTACTGGCACTTGGTCAGGACGTCGTGGCTGAGGACTTCTTCGCGCATGCGCATCACGGCTTCGGGCGTGAAGAGCGGGAAGGGCTCGGATACGGCGAGCGGAGAGACGCCCGTGTGCTCGGGGAGGCCGATGTCTTTCATGGTGAAGACCTTGGCGGGCGGGGCGAAGTTGAGGTGCTTCTCGGGGTCGAAGGCATCTTTGGCGAGAGGGGGGATGGTGTTGTCGGCTGGCGGGGCGGTCCAGCTGGATGTGGTTGCCGAGGGCATCAAGACGTCTGCTGATGCCATGGTGGTTTGGTACTGGTGTCTAGCGCAAGGTAAGTTGGGCGGGGTATGGATTCTCGGTGTGCCGGTGTTGAACGAGCGAGACTGGTGAGGAGTTTGTTTCTGGGGATGTCATAAGACCGTGACCTTGACTCTTTATCTATCTCACGGTGGTATCAAAACACTACGACGCTGTGTCCCGATCACGCCGGTCTATCAAAGCCGCTTGCCCAACGCAGACTCGGTCAGCTTCGGGGACCGTATCACGGCCCGCGTGACCAACGCCAACACTCATTCGACCTCATCGAGCAGGATTTGATAATGGAAACCGAGATACCCTCCCATCGACCAATGAGGAACCTGCCGCAGCTGCCACTCGGGATGTGGTCTCTGACGGTATCTCAGCTCCGATAAGTTATCACAGCCACTGCATGGCAATCACCCGCAGCGATGTCGAGGCCCAAGCCAGGCTGCATTCGATCTGCAGCGGAAGGGCGCCCGAGCTCCGCACGCGGTGGATTACCCCGGATTCCCCCTTCCGACATCGTTCGAGGTGCCGCTGCCGGGTCTGGGCCGTCCAGTCAAAATAGGGGTCAAGCGTCGGATCCCCGCACAGGCTATTGAAGCGGCTATGCTTGAGCCCGGGCCGGTAACGGAGATAAACGGGAGGGACACTGAGCGTACCGAGGCGAACTCACATCCGCCCGACATGGACTAGATGTTCCGTTTGGGTATCAGCCAAGCTCGTCTTTTGCTAGCGGTCGCTGTGGTGCTGCCTGCGATTTATGATGGGTCGCTTCTTGGTCGCAGCTGTGGTCTGATAATCCGTAGCTAGCTGCCTAAACTCTCGGCTAGCATGAACCTCCGACCACTGCGATGCACCAGCGCAATCAGTTGTGAAAGCTTACTCTGGGGCACATCATGCATCTCCGCGAAGAAGCCCATGCGGGCGTGGACTAACGGTTGACCGGTACATCTGAACCCGTCATTGAGCTCAGACAAGGATGAGATCGGCCGTCATACAATCCTCAGCTACAGCTTCGCCGTGCATGATCCCATGGACGTAAGCTGCACCCAAAAACTCGGAACGTGTTTCTCCTGGGCCTGTTGATGTCCCTTTCCCTCGACGTATAATGGCGGGTGTGCTCATACCGGCCAGCACCCATACCTCATCTCCAAGTTTCAAGTCTTCTGGCCCGACGCCAAGGAGTCCTGTGTCCGTTCGAAACACACGTCTGTCCCTCATAACGTAGTTTGCTGCGCCTCGATAATTCCCATACGGACCCGGACCGTTGTAGATTGCAGCTTGAAGCTCCGGCTGGTCGGTGAACATCGACAGTGTCTTGGTGAGCGCGACAGCCAAGAACGCAGAACAGGCAGGCTCTTGTTCAATTCGTCGCCACATATGTCGCCTCGGTTTCAAGAAGGGGTTGGTCTTGTGCATCATCAGCTTGGCATTGTCGACTGCGCGGAACAACCAAGATGAGTTACGACGTATGTCTTCCCGAAAGTCCGTCTCAGTGGCGGCGATACAGCCGGCTAGATGGTGAATAAACTCCGATGCTAACTCTGTGATCTCCTCACCAATTTCGGTGACCCCGTCAAAAGAATTAGCAATGCAAGTTCTGGCAACAACTTCAGCGCGACTTGTAGCCCCTGGCTGTCTGATGATTCGGATTCTATGGTCAGCAATACCGTGACGTAAGAGGACCCGAAATATGACGCGAGTCGTATATGGCTATGGCACTTACCTTGATGCTTTTGCTGGCTGAAGTTGAGGAGGCGAGGGAAGGCCATTGGCTACTCTGCAGATTCCATTATGCATACCGTCGCCCCGGCGACTCCCACCGTAGTGCCCGGTCCTTGTCAACAATTTTGCCCACACAAAACCCTCGCACGGGCAGAGCAAAATAGCCGGCATAGGTTTGTGGGGTGTGTGGGAAGGGGGGCTTCCCAAGGCCGGATGAGGCACAGAATGCAGAGACCGTTAGGCGAGCCGGTGTCTGGCCAACAGTGTAATCAGGCACCCAGGATGGTAAGTTCTCGACTGATCGCTCCAAATTAGTTTCGCGGCACTCAAGTATTTTCAGGTTTCTCTGTGCTCTGAGAATATTGCGAGTGGTCATCGTGTAGATGAAGTTCGTTGGGTCGTCGTAACTTATCTCCACGAGCGGAATCGAACGACATTCGTTCTCACGAATGACGTTGTTGAGGTGTGACTTAGCATGTACTATTCCCAAGAGTGCAAAGACATTGTCCCGCGGATCAGACGCTCCAGCGCCTCGAGCAGTCTGTAGTAGGCTCGTCGCATACCGAGCGATTTCTGACCAAAGGACTAGAAGCTGGCGCTCTCGGGGAGCATCTTGAAACAGCCAGTTCACCACCCTAAAATCGACACCATGAATTTCCCTTTCCTTCTTCGGAACTGAGCGGTTGCCGCCTTGGCCTGGGCCAGACTGAGCCAGAATGAGCAAGGGGGTCACAGTTCTGGGCTGCCTCGGCTACAGTTGCCACGGGTCTAAAATGGCGGTGGAGTTACGAGGACCCAATTTTGGGACCTTCATCACCACCACTTAGCTACGTTTTCCTTCACTCTAACTATAGGAGAAGAAAACACCTGCAATTCTAACACGTCGATAAATCGTATATATTATATCTGGATTCTAAAGTGTTGCTCTTGACCTTTTCCAGTGTCTCCAAACCCGTTGTGCCCAAGCCGAGTTATCCATTTTTCTGAACAACTTATCATGATAGACACTTCCTTTACCAAGCGTAATGATGACCAGATAGTGCGGTATGTATCACCACAGTTTAATGTTACGGCTCGAGATTGCTAAAGGAGGAAAACGTCTGTTATAGAAGTTACTACCATGTAAGCTTATAAGTGTCAGAAAGAAAGGGGTTCTGGGGCCCCGGGCATCTAGTCAGCAGAGCTAACTGGATGCCTGGCACCGCCAGAACGCCAGTAAACCTGAGCCACCACGGTAACGAAGGCTGAGCCTTGCAAATAGATATAAGAGAAAGGGGGTTTGGCTGTAAGCCAAAACCAACACAAGCAATTCAATCAAGCCGTTGCAACCCCATCAATTTACAAGAGTGCAGTGTTTCTAACACAGTACAATGTAAGCTGCATTGGATAAAGTGCAGACTAAACTCGTTACGTAGCTGGCTGTAGCCGCAATTCTCTCTACTAGCTTAGATACCCAGGCTCCCTGAACCTCCTTTTTCTGATATATACTATAACGCAAGGGCGTCAGGGGTAGGTGTAATAGACGAGGGCTCACAGAACAGAATAGTCAGTAGTGTAAGGTAGGTGTGTGTGTGTAGTTCAACTGGAACGTGGCCTTCCTCTGTTCAGAGGGAAGGCCACCGGCCTTTTATAAATAGTGGTCTTTGTTCTCGTTGTTCAAAGACCGTACGCTTGGAACAAGGATACTGGTCTGGCGCTTCGCGCCATCCTTCCAGGGCTATTCATAGGGTGATCACAGGCCTTTTATTACATAGCAACCGTCAAAGCAATCTTATAATTCCAAAGTTACATTGTAATCAAACCCCGTCCCCCCCCGAAAGCTTCCCACGACGTTGTAATCTGTAATATGTCGCTTTTCCTCCAAGTGACCCACTCAGCTGTTGGCGCCCCGGGATCTATCGAAACTGGAACCGCTGCTGCCGAAACTAAAACTGCTACTGCTGCCAAATCCGGTTGTCTTAGTATTAGTAGCAGTGGCAGTTGTACCAAAACCATGAGTACTGGAACCGAAACCGCCGCTGCTGCCGGATCCAGCAGTATTAGAACCGAAACCGCCGCCGCTGCCAAATAAAGCAGTACTGGAACCGAAACCGCTACTGCTGCCAAATCCAAACCCAGTAGAAGTGGCAGTAGTAGGCTTTACACCGAAACCACCACCACCGAATCCTCCAAATGTGCTAGTACTGGTGCTAGCGGCAGGCTTTGCGCCAAACAGGTTGCCAATATAGGTAGTGGTAGTATTTGAGCTGAAACCGCTGCTGCTGAACCCTCCAGCATTGGTAAACCAGGGTGATGCCTTGATAGTGCCAAATCCAGTGTTTGTTTGAGCGCTCGACCCGAGACTAGCATTTCCTTGCTTGCGGCCGTGGTTGTAGTCATCCAATCTGAGCTCCTCACCAGACCAACCTCTATACGCTTCTGTGCAAAGGATGTTTTGGAAACAATCAAATTGGCCATTGCTTGAATAGGGGATGCTCTCAGTGAAAGGAGTAAACGGAAGGCTGGTTGCACCAGGAGGGAGGCCACCGGTAGTTGCATTATCTTTGGCGCCAAATATAGCCCCTGCCGTTCCGGTGCCGCCGAAAAGGCCGCCAGAAGCGCTACGGCCAGTGGTATTGCCGGTGGTCGCATTGGCCTCTTCCTGTAACTTGGGGGTCGGTTTGGGCTCGGCAGGCTGCTCCCCAACCTGGGGCTCTTCTATCGCAGCACAACTCTTCTCCACTTTTCCGTTCTTGATGTCCTTGACAGTATCAACAAAGTTTAGATCAGGCTTAGCCTGCCTCACAGGGTCATTTACCCTAATCTCTTCCAAGGCTGCTAAAATGTTTATTTTGTCCTTCTCAGTCTCCCCAGCCGTTTCGGATCCCCCTCGCCCGTCATTATTTATCCGGGGGGAGTTGATTGCCGGCGTAGGTTTTTCTGGTATGATAGGGGCATAGTTAACGGCGAGAGCTTCGACCATCTCGCGATAGACCTCCAAGGCGCCCCTGAGGAGGGTCTCTGCGGTGGAGACACTGCCTTCCTGCTCACCCTCGGACGGATCACGTATCTCGGGCTTTGCCGGTGCTGTGGAGCCCTCGAATGCGGTCTTGACGATGGCCTTCATATAGGTAGGAAACCAGGTGTCTTTGTTGGACGATGAAGGGTAGATCTCATCGATGGTGTCGATGATTGTAAAGGCTTCCAGGTCCTTGCTGAGGAGGGAAATCTGCTCCTTGGCTAGCGCCTCCAGGCCATCAAGCTCATACTTGCGGGCGGTAGCGTAAACCTCAAGGCTTATCTTCAGCTTAGCGATTGTCTCCTCGCGGCCAGTTGTAGGGCCTAGCCATTCCAGCACCTGGTAGGTGTTGGTACGTAGGTAGTGTATGAGAGTGTGGCCTGCGCTCCGCGAGATGCTCTTTAGGGAGAGAGACTGGGAACTTGTTGTACAGTGGGGGCAGGGAGATAAAGGGATGAGAAGGGCTAGTTTCGGGTTTCGTTGGAGGAGCGACTGCTCGACGCTGAGGTGGCTGCCCCCTTTAAATAGGAAACTAACTAGGGGCACCGAACCGAATGGACTGGGTACAGTGCATCTGTTAGTTTAAGCTCCTCTAATAATCGCTGCTTTATATTCGCTTACGATTCAGCGAAGCAATCATCCTCCATTTTTCTAGGACTCCGTCCTAAACTGCCATCAAAATCTTCTGTGGGTTTCATTCTGCCTGAAATCATCTGGTTTAGGGGAGCGGATGACTAGTAAATTCTGCTGGGGTTTTGGTCGGGGACAACAGTAGGTGCCTTAGGTAAGACGTGTATTCCTGCGACACGGATTGCAATGCAGGGGTTGGAACGCAAAATTGGGGTTCAGATTCAAGCAATAAATGCCTATGATCCCGAAGGCCTTGGCTGTAAAGGGAGAACAGGAGGAAATTCCTCACTGGGCCTCCTTCAGACCTGGAGAATCTACGTGGTCCGAGCTTTCTGGCTTGGCCAATTCTGGGATGGCTTCGGCGCTTGTGTGGCCTTGATTTGAACCAAAGACCTCTTGCCACGATGTGGCGATGTGTCAGATTACCCACGTCAATCCGAGCCACAGGGCTTGGCGCCAACATATCTGATCGTGGCGGTAAGGGCCAAGACAGAGATTTCCAGTGGAATCTGGCAAGCCAGAAAAAATCAGACAGAACACAATACAGTCAATTGAACCTATCAATCGTGAGGGTGATACAATCCAACATGATGCCCCACAGGCGTGGGCGGGCTCAATAGACTATTCTACCTGGCCAGCTGTGTGTGCGTGTGAAGGGTTAGGGAGTGTCTCAGCTTAAGGGTAGGATTTTGTCACACGGTTGATCTCAGGATCAGGGTCCATTGGACCCTAGGAGCCGTTCGTTTCCGTTGGAAGCCGAGAGGACGCCACGCGCGAAGCGCGGAGTGGGCCAAAAGAGCTATCTAAATACCGAGGTCCTCATGAACCGAGGTTCTATGACATTCCATATCCTGCCTGTTGTGGCTAGTGGGCGCTTGCTAACACGAAGGGCGCTTTGCTAGCGTACCTTCGTGACCAATTGGTGGTGATGGCTTCGTTGGTTGGTGTGTGGTGCGGAGTAGGCTCCACATGGACTCGTTGGGATTTCCGACGAGTCTAGGTGGGACCGCGCCGTGGGATGCGGCCAACCTGGTGCGACAGGGGTATAACCCTAACCCTTGTAGGGTGTTGGGTGTTTAACGTGTGACAGCTAGTAGAAGTGATGACTCCACAACCGATCGACCCCCTGCCGATCATGAATTGCACGTGCACCTCTTCTTTATAACCATGTCATAAAACATCCATTTCTATAGTAATTTATATAGTACAAAATGCCTTCTACATCTCCTTGGCCTTGCGGAGCCTCTGTATACTATGAATTATCTCCTGGCGCGCTTATTTTATTACAGGCGTAGGATCCTCCACTCTAGTTACGCAATGGCGCTTTAAGGGCCTCCTTAAGGCTTCCTTAGCCTTAATAATATTCTTAATCCTTACAAACTTATCATTTAAAGGCTCTTTAACCTTCTTTTAAGTTCAAGGCTCTGTTACGCGTGTATCCTCCTTTAAACGCCAGTTTTCGGCCTCTAATAGGGCGTTCTTTACGTTACTCTAATCTAACGCCTTCCCTGCCTTAAGTAATAGACTCCTAACAGTACAATTAGTAAGGCTTACATATCTCCTTGTCAGAAAGAAGGGGGTCCTAGCCAGAGGCCAGAACTGTCAGAAAGAAGAGTCTGGAAACCACCAGAACAATAGATTTGTAACCATTACCACAGACGCGCATTTGTAGCCGCGCGGCTTTGCCACAAGGCTTGCCACTATTCACAGCTATAAGGAAGGTCCTCTGGCTGAGCCAGAGAGCCGAACAAGCAATAAAATCACGGAGTTGCAACTCCTACAATTCCACAGAATCCAGAGTGCCGCGCTTCTAACAGGACCATTTTTAGGCCCTTTGGCTAAAACTGCACCTTCTCGGAAAGCTGTGCTATTCAATGGGCAAATATTAGCCGAAGCTGAGCCGGGGCTGATCTGGACTGATCAAACGTGACGAAGAGGCACGTGACTATGAGCATGGGTAGTTGTCGATTTTAAGGTCGTGAAACAATTAAGTCTCCATAAAATCAAGATGAAGGGGCATCCTGAAAAATTGATACACTGTTGCCAGGTTTAACATTCGTGCGCTTCTGTTGCAAACTTTGTCGTCGGAAAGGAATTGCTCAAACACCATCGCTTCTCCTTTGTTTTGGACGAGCGCCACAACAGACTCCTTGCTGAGATAGTGTTGCCATCCTGCATACAGAATAAAGAAGGAAGCGGTAACGTACATGATAAGCGAGTGCCCCAGACAAGCGAATGCCCCACACCCCACCCAAAACAACACCTCCTATATCCAACATCAGTTTTCTTCACCATTCAACATGCCGTCACCTTCAAAAGAAGCCAGGCTAATATTGGCCATCCAGGCTCTCGAAAAAGATGCGAATCTTAGTGTTCAAGGCGCTACTAAGATTTATAAAATCAACCCCAAGACTCTTAAGCGCCGATGCGCTGGCTAACCTTCACGACGCGATATTCCAGCTAACTTACGTAAACTTACAGATTTAGAAGAGCAAACGATTGTACGATATATAATTGAGCTCTATACACACGCATTTCATCCTTAGCTTTATTACGTAGAAGATATAGCTAACTGATTACTACGTGAACATAACGCGCCCCCTGTTAGTAAACGCTGGGCTCACAACTTCGTCAAACGCTAACCAGACCTTCAGACGCGTTTTACGTGTAAATATAACTATTAAAGGGCTAAATGCGAAAATCTAAAGATTATTAGTAAGTAGTTTACCCTTATATATAATTTTAAGGTTAAATACAGTATCCTTAACGACGATATATATAACTTCGATAAGACTGGCTTTATAATAGGTATTATTATAGCAATTATAGTAATTACTACCTCTGATAGCCGTAACAGAGCTAAACAGGCCCAGCCTAGCAATTAAGAGTAAGCTATAGTCATCTAAGGAGTAAATGCTCTAGGCTAGGCTATTCCACCATTTATCATCTTAACTACGTAATATTACCTTGTTAATTAATATTAAGAATATAACCTTCCAGCCACCTGGCGTATTGTAATAACTGATAATGGCTGGACTACAAATGAGAAAGGTATGGATTAGATTTAGCATTTCGATTTACACACATCGGCTCGTATAAAGGGTAAATATCGGCTTCTGATCCTTAACGGCTATAAGAGCTACCACTCTAATAAATTCAAGGCCTATTACTAAGCGTATAACATTATTACACTTTATATACCTCTACACGCCTTATACCTACTTTAACCTTTAGATGTTAGTTGTTTTAGGCTGTTAAAGAAGGCGTATGGCCATCAGATTAAGCAGTTAATACGGATAAGCATTACACACATCAGCAAGCTGGAATTTCTCTGTTCGTTTAAAGAAGCGTTTTTTACTTCGATTACGGAAAAGAACATCTAAGGGGGCTTTACCGGCGCTAGCCTTATACCATATAACCTAGAGAGGGTAATATCTAAGCTGGATATGCGTATTCGAACACTAACACCTCCAGCCCTAAGCCTAACCACTACACTACCTTGGGTCTCCCAAACGCCATATAACCCCCAAGAAGCCACCGCACAGTTAGGACTTATTAAAACTCGGATTTCCAACCATCAGGGCAGCTCTCCAACCTCAATGCTAACGGCTGTAGATCGACTAGCCAAAGGCACAATAGCTGTAATGTACGAGGTAGCTCTTCTCCGTACAGAGGTCTCCGCATTACGAAAGGCCAATAAGGAGCTTAGTAAGCGACGGAGGGCTAAAAAAACACGTGTACGGCTTAGAGGGTCCCTTAATGTACAGGAGGCACAGGATTTACTAGACCAGAAGGCTGTGGGGGAGCAGTTGGCTCAGGAAACACGACAAAGTGGTGGTCGTGCAGGGGGCTCTCGTACGAAGATTCAGTGTTGTGGCGTGTGTGGCAAGCCCGGCCATAATGCGCGCACTTGCAAGGAGGCTGCAGAATCGTCTGATTCATCTGTTTCTGATTCAGTTATTGTTATTTCCTAGTGTTGTGGTTGTGTAATTGAGGATAGTTGTGGTAAAGTAGTGGGGTGTGGGGCATTCGCTTGTCTGGGGCACTCGCTTATCATGTACGTTAATGAGTTTCTCCCAATCGACTTGTTGTCTGCCGCAAATCATAAGAATATGGCGGGCCATGGTGACCTCCTGGATAACCCACACCCGGGAAAAGTAGGGTCGCGAGAAGAAGACGATCAGAGATATCCATTCCCTCAGTGTAATCCGTTCGATCCCTAGCTTCAGTGCGTGAGCTTCCCGGTTGAAGAGGTCGTCTGCTCTGATGTTGGCGACAGAGGCCTTGGCACGCTGTTGGTCGTCGCTACTCCGCGGTATGGCATCCCGACCGAGGAACGCAAGTTTATTGAGCGCGGAGAGGGCATCCGGTGTAGTCAAGTCCGCTGGCCCAAGCCAAACCAGCACCGACGATGCGCGCCTGTATAGCCCGTCCATGAGACAAACTTGAGACGCGCGTTCATCGGAATCCTCCTGATTGATGCAGAGGGCATCAACCCAGGTGAAGTCGGCTCGGGTCTCGTCTTTGGTGTCGAGCAACATGTCGAGTGCGTCATGGAGATTGGGTCGGACGGGGATGATAGTACCCTCGCAGCTCAGGACGTTCTGCCTCTCTTTTGTCGGCAGGAGCAAAGATGGGCCCAGCTCTTCACACACCGCATTACCCCACGTATATGAGAGTGCGTCGAATGTGGCGCCGTCTCAAGGTTGACAATGTCCAGAGAGATTGTGATGACAAGGTCGCTCATTCCTGGCAGATTAGCTCGCCCATGGATGCGGAGCAGGCGAACAGATCTTGGTGAGGGAAGTTGGCGGTAAATCGTGTCGATTCCAGCGAACCCCGACATGATTATGGACTGTTCAGGCAGAAGTCGGGCTGGTCACGAAAAGGTGGCAACCATTTTGGTGAAGAGAAGGTGCGAATGGAGGTTGATGAATCTCCAGTCCCGGTCACTGGAGCTCACTGCACATGTAGGCAGCCATCCAAAGGCGGGGCAGCTTCAAGTGAGTGCTAGTCTAGTACAGTGCAACGTACAGTAGGATATTGATTCGCACAGTCATATCGGTTTCTTGATCTGCTCCACCAACAGCGGATTGTTTTACACTATCTAAAGTTGCCCTCGGCAATTTCCTTATAATCATAGAGTACGGGGCTGAGGCGTTCAGAACTGGAAGTCCGCATCGCCATATATGGCTGCCCCAGCTCCAACAAAATCTGACACCACTACCTTCTGTAATCCAATGCAGCTCACCGTCTATGTTTACTCATACCTTCCGTTTCTTCACCGTCTTTTATGTGGTAATCTTTGCAGCAGTTCCCGTTCGCCCCACTTACACCCTAAATAACGGGGCCCTCAAGTCAACATTGACTCGCCCCTGATCCAGCAGCATGGTGACAACTCTTTCAGAGCCTTCGATAATTGAGACATGGAGCGGAGTGGTGTGGGATAGGGCCATATCCTTAATGTTAACGGATGCATTAGATATAAGTAATATCTTGACATGGTCCACCGAGATTTAAGAGGCCTGCACGAGGGCTGCTTGGGAAATCAAGTCATCTTAATTAAATCGGGATCTATTCGAGGAGATGATTCAGAATCGTAACGTCTTTCAAGTCCAAGTCGGCTTATCAAATAAGCGGGGTTCTCTACTTGTCAGATAGCCAAGTCACCCAATTAAAGACCTCTTCGATCTAAGTACGAAAAGTCTAGTTCCCTCCTTTTCCGTCTGTTAAAAGGCGCTTAATAATAGATCTCCCGCTATTATTACTATTACTTACTCCACCCCTTAAGAACCTCTTACTCCAGTTGTGCTCGTCTCCGGTTTCAACGCCTCCCAATCGCGAACAAACTCTTCTTCTATCCCAAAGCTAACGGGAGAGGCTAGTGGGGATCACTTCGAGCCTGGGGCGGGCACTAACATCTGTCGTGTGCTAAAGAGGGCGTAGGAGAGAGCTAGGATGGTGGGAGGACTTTGTGGTTGCAGAGCCTAGTTGGCCATGATTAGACGCTCCTGCTTGTAGGAGTGGAGGGAATGATGATGACCAAAATCTGAATGCATAAGCCAACCATACTTGCATGCAATGAAAGTCACCTGACCATTCCTGGCCCAGAACCCCCCTGACAGCGGCTTGTCTAAATCTGAATGCATGAGGGTCATTCTGATAGGGTATGCTTAGAATTAGACCGGTTCAAGAACCAAGGGTCCCGCGCATCAACTTTCAAGCACATGATTTGGCACGCTGCGGGCAGACTCGAGCCGGTCAACATTCCTGGTTTGTTCCTGCTAAATGTCAAGCTTGGAGTGCTTGGAACAGGGGAGTCCTGCTTGCCTGCCCTGCTCGGGTCCGTCAAAATCTCGGCATCCAAAATTAGAATGCATAAAGGCCAACGCCCGCAGGGAATGGAAGAGAGATGGCTTCAGTGGCTACATTTAAACCAGCGGTTCCTTATTAGTCGGTCTTTTGTTTGATGAGTATTTCTTCCTCATCCCCTGGTCCCTTCTACGGTTTGGACATTCGACAGCTCAATTCTCAATCTGCACTCAATCGTCGCGACAATATCCAACCGCCCAAGCCAGTCAAGCAACTCAAAGAATAAGAGCTTCCACACTCAACCAGCTGCTGACAGCTGACTGTCAGTTCCCCGTCCATGGGCCACACAAAGTCACCCGCCCCAAAGCCGCCAATCCCAGCCCAGGACGCCGACAGAGGCATGGCTTCTGCAAGACACGGTCGACGGCCCGTTTCATGCCGTAGTACAAGTTCAAACTCTGGACTCTTCTCAGGGGGCATTCTCGAGTGCTTGCCGTACGAATGCAACATATGGTAGATCATCGACGAACGGCCAAGATAGGAGGAATTGTTGAGGTCAGCTTGGCCAAGGCGGCTCGAATCACTTGTTAGAATGCCGGGATAGGGTACTTTTGTACGGTATCAACTTCCACCGATAACATCTCAATACCACAAGTCTTTGCAACCAGTATCAGGGCCCGCCAGCCATCGGCCCAATTGAGCTTGGCGCCACTGCGAGGATATTATCGAGTGAGTTAAAAAGCTAACTTTATCTTAAACTTATAACACTTGTCTGCAAACTCGGGTGGGTGAACCAGAAGCAACCAAATCTCAAGAACCAAGAACACATATCACGATAGCTCAGCTTCAATACAGTCATCGTCCTCTCCCAGGGAAACCCCAACATCAAAACCAGTCTGGTTTCATCCATAATCCTCAGAAGTAACTCATCTCTAAATCCCCTCTTCCGCCACCAGCAAGCCCTCAACAACCGCACTCGCCTCCCTCGCCGCCTTTTGCGTCTCCCCCTCCATCTCGCCCTCTAAATCTCTCAACCTCCCCCGCCACAGGTCCCACCTCTCTTTCGTTAACCCTCTCCCTTCATTCCACAAATCCGTCTTCCAATCCAACGTCCTAGCGTAATGCTCCCTCAAGTACGCCCCATCCATCTCCCACAGCGCCCGTCCTCCATACTTTAACCAGATCGCCGTGACTCTGACATCCAGCTCCCACACTTGTTGCGCATCTAACTTGTGCTCCCCACCCGTCGTATGCCCCGGCTCGCCTTCTTTGGCGTGCATTCCCTGCCTCTCTAGGATATTCCTCGCTGCGTAAAATACGTTGATAGGATGGACGCCGCCCGCGTTGCCTGTTTGGGACAAGAGGACGGCGGAGAATGTGACGAAGCGGAGAAAGTACTCGGCCGGTGTCGCAGAGAGCGTGGAGGTGCCGGTGGACGGGCGAATGCCGTCCCAGTTGCGCCAGGCTTCGAGAATGTCGTGCGTGTCGCGCCATTGGGCCGGGAAGAGGGGGGGTCTGGACCAGTGGAAGAGACCGTCGGGCTGGAGATGACCGCTTGTGAGGAGCGCTTTTTCGCGATCGGAGCCGGGGAGGAGGTTAGTGGGTTTTGTGGGGGGGTGGGCGCGGATGGAGGAGAGGAGGGTTAGGTGCGAATCAAAGGAGGTGGAGGTGGTGTGGACGATGGAGTTGAAGAAGGCGTCCCAGAGCAGGTAGAGGGCATTGCCCGGGTCGGGGCAGGCCGTGACTTTCTCGATAACGAGGGATGCTGTTCGATCTACCGATGGCGAGGAAAATTGAGAGGCGGAATGTGAGAGGTATTCGTCGACGATCAGAGTGAAGGGATTGGGCGGGTTAGTACCCGGGATGTCGAAGATTGTTGTCATGGCGATGAACTTGAGGTCGAGTTGGGAGGGCCGATTAAACTTGCGACGTGAAAGTTGTGGTTTGTGTACTTCAGTATTTATTTGGACTGTTGATGAGAATGTGGTCGTCTGAGGCAAAAGTGGTTGCACATGTGAGCGGGAGAAAAGCCCTGAGTGACCCCTCACGTCACTTGCAGTGGCGAAAAGGATTCCTTAGGCAACCGCAACCCACCTCTCGGCAATAGGATACTTATGTGCCCTGGCTGGAGTCAGCGGCATTCAACGGCACATACATTCCAGGCACAGCTCAGGGGCTGATTGTGAAGTGCATGACTTGAGCAACATTTCTGTAGGATCGCAGTGATGACATCATGTTGTGGTACTCAAGAGGCGCGTATTGGCTGAGTCAATGCGTGCATCCTATGAGCGGTCGCGTTGAGTGCCGCACCACTAGTCTGTCGAATCGGATAATTAGATACCAATATATGTATGGGAGGCACGCGTTCCTGCGTTGCGACGGCAGCTTCCTTTAAGGCTTCCAGAGGAGGCATATCGATCGATCCAGCTACCAACGGACCTATCATCGCCTGTAGTGTCTAAGAAGGCAACTTCAAAACTAGGAAGAGGATTGGAGTGATGATGAAGAACTGAGAATAGGATTGCGAGAATGCGGAGCCCCTAAGGCTCAGTTAGGCTGATTTATGTTGGAAAAGGACAAGATCATCAATTCACCAAAATCCTCATGTCGGCCCGGAGCATCGTCTCCTGGCGGGGAAAGATAAGCTAGAAACGGTTAGACGGTACGCTCATGATCTTTGCAGTCTCTGGGTATCAAAACCTCTCCTGCAGTATGTAGTCCTGTCGAAAATGCATATATAAGCTTGTCCCTAGCCGCCGAATATGCTCACTTGTCCCTTCAGTAGTCTCGTTCGTTTATCAAGCAACTCCTAGAGAACACCATCCCGAGCACCTCAGCCACCATGCAGCTCTCTTTCACCCTTTTGGCCCTCGTCCTAGCCGTCGCGCAGACCCACGCCGCCCCCACGACACCGACACCGGGCTTCTCCCACGTGAGCAAGAGAACTGTCGACAACCTCCCCCCAAGCGACCAGTTCGTCGCATGCCCAAGCTATCGGTACAGTCGCGAACAAGTCGAGAAGGCCATCCAACAGGGCATTATCACGACCCCGACTAACGAGCCCCAGCCGGGTATGCTAGTATTGTTTCTATCTGTTTCCGACAAAGACAACTGACGTGTTTGCTAGGTGGCTACCCAAAGAAGTTTGGCAACAACAAGAAGCTCAAGTTCGACTCCAAGTGCGACCGCAAGACCCTGTATGAGTTTCCTATTCTTAAAGGCGGTAATATCTTTGGCGGAGGCCCGCCCGGACCCGACAGGGTTGTCTTTTATATCTACACGGACAACCCTGACACCAATCCCACCAAGGACGGCATGTACTGTGGTGTCATGACGCATGATGGTGCTGAGAACAATGACTTCCTCCTCTGTCCCGTCGAAGATTAAGTGGATTTAGTTTTGGGAGGATGTGAGCATGTTGAAGGTACTGCTGCTGTTTTTTGTGCTCGTGTCAGAGTTGCGACTTCCTTACGCTGGCCTCTCTGGTATTAAAGACGACTCAAATTCAAAAAAGCTATCAATTCTATTTTGGTCCCACTCAACGCCATCTCTGTCATCTCCGTGCTCTGATACACATCCAGACAGTCGCAATGGCAGTGATTATCCCCAATATAATCCCGATAGCTATCCCAGCAATCTCGAGTTGCGAAAGATCCCCATTCACCCCTGTCGCATTGACATTGTCTGCCCTGCCTGTATCCGTGCGACTGTCATTGGTCGTGCTCGCTGTGCTAATCCCGAGTGAGCTTTCCGTTCTGGTTGTTTCGGAGCTCTCTGTTCCATTCAATTTGCGGTTACTCACTATTGGCTCCGATATAACTGTTTGCCGCGTGGTGACGACCGAGGTAAATGCGGATGGTAGATCAGATTCCGTCAACGTAACGACCAGTGTCTGCGCTCGTGCGGTTCCTAGGATGAATGGGATGACTGATACTAGGGCGAGGAGCGGAAGCCACGGCGGGGGATGGACACGAGAGGTAGAAGAAGGATGCGCAGTCGTGCTAGCTGTCGCAGCGCCAACCGTTGTCGCTGTAGGAGGACTGCCTCCTCTCGCACCACTCGGACTATTTGTCGTGGCTGCGCTAGGTGTAGTTGCCGTGACGTTGCGAGTGCTTTCTTTGGAGGACGTTGGTGTTGCAGTCGTGGCGCGGACTGTCTTCGTGCTGATATAAGTATAGCCTGGAATAGGAAAGCCATTTGCCGAACAATAGTCATTGTAGAGCTTCAGTGCCGCATCAACGTCGACCTCTTTTCCTCCGCACCACACGGACACAAGCTTCTTGATGTACTTGTGAACGTCGCTGATCAAGTCCCGTCGGCAGAGACACTGAGTAGGTGGGGTTAGACACGAACCGCACATCAGGGACGCGCCGTAATCACCTCTTTGTCGCTGCACCCCAGCCAGCGGTCGACTGGAACATCTTGTTGCCATTTCCCGCAGCACCCTGTAAAGACTGCTTGCGCGCAAGCGCGGAGTGAACCAACGCCAGCTTCGCCCCAGTCAATATCTCTACCCGGCGGATGAAAACCTCTGTCGGCGTCATGGGCGGAAACCGTTGCGGGCACGGAGAGTGCCACAACTATTGACAGTGGTCGCATTCTGACGTAGCTTTGCACTTCCTGTCGCGTGATGTAAGAGTGAAGACGAATGTTGATGACGACAGGAAATCGCGTGGGAGAATGCCGAGCTTCGGTCGCCAAGGATTGGGGCTTGGGTTTCGCCGAACAGAAGCACAGCTGCGAATGTCTGAGTTGACGGATCGCCGATGCAGCTAGGATGCATAAGACAGCCAAAAGTGTCGGGATACGAGTTCTCTCGCAGAAAATGGCGGTGGCTGTGTCGATAATAGGTAAGGACTGCGAGCACTCCAACAAACCCCCAACAGTACTGGACGGCCATCTTTCCCCAAGCTACTTCTCTACGGCCAGTTGGCCAATGAGTTGCAGAGCATTAATCCATTTGGCATCCTTACATCGGTCAAGCCGTCGCGATCGGGACATGAGGTGAATGACGTGGCAAGGCTCTCGGTGTGTGCTGGCAGATGGATCAACGCCCGACCTTAGCTCCGACCAGGGTCCGTCATCCACTCAGCACCGCAGAGCGAACGATAAATGCATCCTTTCGGATTTATCTGCAGTAAGATGAAAATTGCCTTACGACGTTGTCTCACATCCCCGCTTAACGTCCATCTCAGCATAGATAAGTTAAGCCTCAAGTTGTTCTTAACAGTCACCCCACCTAGAACAATCTCTTTTCATATAAGAACAAGAGCAAAAATATCGGATTGCCGACTCATGGACAGGGCTTAAACCCAGACGTTCAGCTGCAGTGCGGTGCCACTTGATGACCGTAACATGATATAGTTCTTTGGTCCATAAACCTCTTCAGTCCATCCCGGGACTTGTGAATCGGAAAGGAGGATGACCTCTAGCGGGCTCTCCGCCTCCTCGGCAGCGGAGCTCAGAGCTTGGGCTACAACACGTACCAACGAGGCTAATATCTGGTGACCTAATAAACAAAATCTGTAAACTTTAGAAAGGTAATAACTTATAATAGTCTGCACTTTTTAAACCTAGTTACTTCTAGAGCTATGGATTTGTAACCATTGCCACAGACGCGAAATTGCAGTGGGGTGGCTTTGCCTCTCGGCTTGCCACCATTCACAACTATAAAAGAGGCTCTCTGGCGGAGCCAGAGAACCAACAAGCAATACAAGACACACATCAATTGCAACCCCATCAATTCCACCATTTCCAAGACTGCCAGCGCTTCTGACAGATTCAGGTGAAGCTGAAATTGCGTGATGGTTATGAAAAATTATGTGTCAAAAAGAAGATAGGTCATGCGAGCTGAGGTTGGCTATTGGAGCTGCCAAAGCCCGGCCTCACGCTCACTATGCGCCTTGCAGCACCCGCTCTAACACGCCTAATCCTCATCTCCCGTACAGGCCAAAACAAATCGCCCTTATTGTCCAAATACGTCTCATGCTCGCCTGACTCCCTCATCAACCGCTCAAACTGCTCTAACACATGGCGCCCTTAATGCCTCGCGAGATCGAGCAGCGAGACCCGCCGCTCCTGAACCTCGTTACAAAACCGCGCGTCGGCCGACGGGACGCTCGGACTGAACAGGTCAGCGCCCATGCGGAGCAGCTCGTGCACGACGCGGAAACTTGCGTTATACACGGCCACACAGTGGTGTCCACCCGCGCGTGTCGATGTTGTTGACTACGGCACCCAGGGAAGCACCCTCCCTCTCCTGGGCTATGGCCACTAACTGCCGCAGCGTGTCCGGGTTGTCGGTGGCCACGGCCGAGAAGAGCGGCGTCCACCCCCGTTCCGGCGTCCGATGGTCGTAGTCGGCGCCAAGGCGGATCAAAGCGCTCGAAATCGGCGGCCGTGCCACAGGTTTAGTTAGGGCTATTTGAGGAACGATAAGCTGTTTAGATTAGGAGAGGGGGTAGTGAAGTGTGAGTGGAAACCGATAATATTATCGATCGGTTTAATTTAGGTTTTAAGGAAGGTAAGAGGAGTTGAAAAATACGCCTACCCTTTCTTCATCTTTTGTTTAATTTTAATTTTTTTCACGTTCTGGGGCCCTGGCGTTTAGTGTCAAACTTGGTGATGTTTAAAACTGCGGAAACGGAGAGCAGCAAGAGGCCCCACTTCCACCGGCCGGCCCCGAAGCGCCGCCAAGTGGGGCAGCTCCAGCTCTGGATCCTAACCGTTTCCATGTTCGTGTGTGATCCTGAGCCGCTCCTGAGCCGCTCCTGATCTAGGGTGAGCTATAGGTGAGCCCTTGTTGTCATTGCGTTCGGTCTGATTTCTCCGGGGCACCACCATTGCTGTGAAAGACGTGTCGTTTCCAGTGCGAGACTTTTCTCACCGACGTACTCAGGCCTAACGAGCTCGGTTTGAACTTGGTGGACAATTCAAATCCCATCTGGGCCCTCTGGAACATGCTGAACTTCAACATGACGTGACCGAAGCAGCGGTCTACGAAACAGCCGGCAATAGAAAGAACGGGAGAACGGAAACTTCTCAACGACGCAGTTCTTTTGGGCCTCGTTCAACTACATCAAATTCAATCGGTATTGGAATTGTAGCAGGTTGTCTGGTATGGTAGCCGCCGTGACTCGCGTCTGCCCTTAGAGTATTGAACGTTGGTTGGTGGGCATTCTGGTCATGTGACAATGTGCCAGCCCCTGCGTTTCCAAGTTGCCTCCTTCCTCCTGAAGGCTGCATATTCGATGCTGGGCGAGTGCTCAGCCGCACCCCACAACGGCCTCCGATCATGCACGATCTTGCTTCAATCGAGAAGCAGCCACGAGCGACGACGCGACGACGCGACGACGAAAACACATCAAATGGATCCCCTGAGCGCTCTCGCCGTCGCCACCGCCGCGACCCAGTTTTTGGAGTTCGGGGTCAAGGTTGTTTCGGGAACCTGGGAGCGCTATCAGGCAGTTGCTGGCGCTGCTGAGAATCACATCGAGATCGGCTCGGTCGCATCCAGGTTGCGGCAGCTGGCCAGCGACATTCGCCGGCCGTTCCAGGACGAAGCCCCACAATCAGGCCCAAGAATTAATCCCCAACACGGCAAGCAGCTCGAGAGGATCACAAAGAATTGCCAAGATGCCGCCAACGAGCTTCTCGCCCTCCTCGCAGAGCTCAAGGCTTCTGGTCGATACAAACTGGCCGAGAGCCTGATCATCACTGTCAAGGCTATTCGAAAGGAGAAGAAAGTCCAGCAGTTGAATCGAAAGCTCCTCTCGACCCAGTCCGAGTTGTCGCTCTGCCTCGTTGCTCTCGTCTAGTAAGTGCACCCGTTGGAACGCCCTTGGGAAAGCTGTTGACCCGCCAAAGTGACAACCATTTTACCATGAACCTCACCCTGGATAAGATTGGGCGAAGAATGGACCAAGAAGACGCTGAAATGCTCGAGCGGTCAAAACGACACGAGGTCCAGCAGTCAAACATTGTGTATGCCCTCGACGACCTGCTCGAGAAATCTGAGGCGCTAAATCTTCATTGTTCGACATCTCTCTCGGACTTAACCCGACAACTTGAGAGACAACTCGAAGCCAGCTACAAGACGCAGTCAATTGTCCAAGGCATGGAGGAAACACTTATACGCCTGTCAGAAGAAACCCAGATGCGCCGCTCGCAGCTGAGGTTGCTGGAGAGCCTCACGGATCCCGTCATCAAGATGCGCGAAAGCAGCATCTGCAGATCTCACGCCAAGACGTATGAATGGATGCTGACGCCGAGCGCCTGGAATCAGTATCCGGATGTTCAGTTTCTGGAGTGGCTTGCTCACGAGACAGGCGTCTTTTGGATTGCTGGAAAGCCCGGGTGTGGCAAATCGACCCTGATGCGGTTTGTTTACTCCGAAGAACGGACGCGGTTCGCACTGGAGGAGTGGGCCGGCGACAAACGTCTTATCGTGGGTGGCCATTTCTTTTGGATAGCAGGATACGATCTACAAAGGTCACAGGATGGCTTGCTTCGTTCTCTTTTATACACCATCCTCGCTGAATATCCCCTTCTCATGCCAACGGTTATCCCTGAGCGATGGGGCGGCGGCCCTCCCAAGCAAGGCCACCCCTGGACCAGGAGCGAACTCTTGGATTCGCTTCAACGATTCTGCCGCTTGTCGATTCCCGACGCCAAATTCTGTTTCTTTATCGACGCTTTGGATGAATACAGCGACAGTCAAGATGAGCTGGCCGATATCATTGCCATGCTTTGTGGCAAACAAAACGTCAAGATTTGCTTGTCCAGCCGAGAATGGCCCATATTCGACATTTACTTTGGCGAGGACCGAGAGCTCGCCTCACTTCCAGTCCGCCAAATACACCTGCAGATGTTCACGCGTGATGATATCGGTCGATACACCAAGGATAGACTGGAACAAAGCCCCCGCTACCAGAGACTACGGGCATTACAGCCCGGACAGCTGATTCCCAAGCAGAAGGAGGCCCTGGTTGAAGAGATTATCGACCGAGCCGAGGGTGTCTTCCTCTGGGTCAGCTTGGTCTGCGACGAATTGCTACGAGGCTTTACCAATTTGGACAGCATCGATACCCTGCAACTCCGCCTGCGAGGCCTCCCAACCGACCTCGAACAGTTTTTCCTACGAATGATTGAACGAGTCGAGCCAGTTTATCATGCCCAATGCGCCCAGATTCTGCAACTCCTTTTCGCAGCTAGGAGGCCAATACCCACCCGGCTCCTGGATTTCATTGACGACGAGCCGTTATTCGGCACCCGTGACGAACCCACGCTACTGCCCTGCAATAACGAAACCCGGATCGTACAGCTCAAGGCCCGGTGCGCCGACTTGGTTGAGTTTGTCGACCGCCAAGAACAGACGTGGAAGTTCGGGCCAGACGTGACATTTATGCACCGGACTGTGCGAGATTTTCTCATCACTCCCCCGATCCAGAGCTTTTTGATCGCTAAACTGCCGACCGGCTTCCGTGTTGACTGGTATATGTTCCAGGTCTTGGCCACACAGCTGCGACTGGCTTGGCGGATGGGTGTGCGGTTCGAGCGGGACGAGGTCCGAGTCATCACAGAAGATATCGTCCATCACATCCGGAGGCTGGAACTGCAGTCAGAGGACGTGTCGGAAACCATCGACAACTTGCTGCAACTAATACCCTTCTTCTACTTCACGTGGGTGACGGATACCATCCCAAACGTCCTGGGCCTCTCTGCTGAGCAGCGAGATCAGTTCATCGTCTTGATCTTCGCCATGAACAACAACCTGCACGCCTGCGCTGCTCGGCTGCTGGATGCCAACCCCAGTCTATTGAGCTTGGCTCCTGACCAGGATTGCCTCCTATACTATGCCCTCAGGGGCATTCTGGCTCCCAAATTACCGAATGGGGTCAATTCCGACGGCATTCTCAAGACCATCCGCGTTATACTATCTCGCGGCGCCTCCCCAAACCAGGTCTTGGTGGACGGCGGCACTCCTTGGACGCACCTCGTTGCGGCGGCGAATAATGACCAAGGAGGGGGCAACGACCGAAGAGCAGGCATCGTTGTGGCTATGATCGAGGCGGGAGCATGCGAGCACGCATTTGACAGGCGGACAATCCTAAACACCCGCCTATTCAGCATTCCTCACCAAAAGAAAATTGCCTGGGCTCGACGACAAGCTCGCCTGAGAGGCTTCGCGTCGTGGCACTTTCCTTGTTACTGGGCCTACGCGACGACCCCACTGCGCGTGCCCATCGTCGCGTTTATCGACTGGGCTCGGGTTGTCGACAAAAAGGTAATGCTAAAGTTGTTCATGATCATTGGGATTCCAGCTAGCTTGTTTGGCGCGTTGGTGTTTGGTGCAGACTCCATCAGGAAAGAAAAGGCCGCCGTTGAAGGGAAGCAGGTTACGATGAGCGATTTGCAGGTCTTGTGGTTCGTGGTTTCTCCGATACCTCTCGTTGCTGCCCTCGTTTTCTTCGCCATGAAGGTACGGGATCGAGTGTGAAGAAGTATCTGTAAGAATGGACGATGAGCTGAATCTCGTTTGCCTAAAAAACCACCTTCATAACTGGCTATGTATGGGAATCAACCCTTGGCTCGGGGTGCAGTTGGATAGGTGCTTGCCTCGATCCACGGCGTTGAAAAACGTTACTATCATCTCAAATTTATCGAGTCATCTGCCCATCGACGAAACTGAATGGATGACCGATGCGGAGCTGGGCGAGATGCGCTTCCGGCTGGGCTGGTTCCGTTTTAACGAGCATGCGCGCGAGGGGAGTGACATCGACGCCGACAATGTTTGAACTACCGGCTTGTTGGGGAGAAAGCCAAAGACCACGAGGAGGAGCCATGAGGCTTTGCCAACAACAAGCATTCCTATCCGGACGGGAACTGGATATGAATATCCCGAGAGCATAAACCCAGTCCGCGCCGCTGATGGAAACACTAGAAAAGGGGCCACCCAGTCAATCAAGCCAAGTGAGAAAAAGCGTTCGTCCGTAGCATCCATCCCAATTGCCAGCTGCAGCTCCGATAAGGTGCAGCCACACGGCCCGAATTGACTCGCTAGTTCGCCCGTCAGTTTTCGTCCCAACGGTAGCCCGAAACTAAATTTCGTGCCACTGACGTAGATCGTCGCTACGTCATACCGACCCGCCGCCTTTTTGTACCTCGTCACAACTGCCCCCTTTTCCACCTCTTTCAACCCAAACCGCGAAGCAACCAAATCACCAAACAACGAAACCACCAGAAACCAAGCTGTGAAAACACCAACAGTCCACAACCATCACCAACCATCACTCACAGTATCCACAGCAACACTCTAACACCCACCCAAACCGACTTCAACCATGTCCGCCCAATCCCCCACCTACCCCCCTCAACCCCCCAAATCGGCCTCCATCGCCGCCATCCGCAACCCCATCATGCGCATCCCCTCCGAGAACGCCGTCTCCGACACCCCCGGCACCGCCGGCCCCGACACCTCCTCCTCCTCCGCGACAGACTACATGACTTGCCGACGCCGCCCCACCGATTCCTTTGCCGGGGAGGGTGTCCCTACCGCCTCAGCGCGTGGCATCCACGGGACGGATCCGCGCGATTATAAGGATATGACCGTGGAAGGGGCAAGGAGACACCCGCTGCAGCAGGATGTGACGGCCGAAGAGGACATGGGGGGCATGGCGCCCGAGGGGGAGGGCAAGGTCGCGGATGCGGTTAAGGGGAGTAGTAGGCGGAAGGGGAGTGGTGAGAGTGAGAGTGGGCAGGGGTGGCATGGACGGGGGAGGGGGGAGGTTACGCTGGGAGGGGAGGAGGCGGATTTGGAGAGGAAGAAGGCGCAGCAGTCTTGGGCGAGGGAGGAGGTTAAGGCGGCGAGGAGGGAGGGG